>CERI01013631.1_pt1 | contig 29718 bp, 24 predicted proteins | sample 350261 | NCBI WGS metagenome assembly CERI01 (sample SAMEA2620979, study PRJEB7988) | marine metagenome | isolation source: saline water (ENVO:00002010), including
TGAAAAAAAAGTTGGTACAAAAGATGAAGAAAAACCTGATGCAAAAGATGCTGAAAAATCTGATGCAAAAGCCGAAGAAAAACCTGCTTCAAAAGATGATGAAAAATCTGATGCAAAAGCTCAGGAAAAATCTGATGCAAAAGCTCAGGAAAAATCTGATGCAAAGACTGGTGCAATTGATGAAAAAAAGACTGATGCAAAGTCTGGTGCAAATGCTGATAAAAAATCTGATAAAAAATCTGATGCAAAAGCTCAGGAAAAATCTGATGCAAAGACTGGTGCAATGGATGAAAAAAAGACTGATGCAAAGACTGGTGCAAATGCTGATAAAAAATCTGATGCAAAAGCTAAGGGAAAAACTGGTGCAAAGGCGGTTATAAAACAAAAGAAAGGAGGTAAAAAAGGAACTAGACGAAAAAAAAAAAATATAAAGGAAAAACAACAATTAAGCGATATAAATTTTAATTTAGGGAAAATCTATAAGGAAACTGCTTAAAAAATTCAATGCATACTATATAATGCAGATATTTGTGAAAACATTAACTGGAAAAACAATAACACTTGATCTAGAACCAAGTGATACTATTGAAAATATTAAACAAAAAATTCAAGACAAAGAGGGTATTCCTCCCGATCAACAAAGATTGATTTTTGCTGGAAAACAACTAGAAGATGGTAGAACTCTTAGTGATTATAATATTCAAAAAGAAAGTACATTACATTTAGTATTAAGATTGAGAGGCTAATAATATTTTACAAATATATAATAAATAATTCATTAAAACTTAAACGTTACATACGTATAAAATACAGATGTCAAATGAGACTATATATTCAGAAAAACCTTTTGTAGCAACATATAATGGTATAATAACAGATGAAGAATGTGAACATTTTATTAAAATTTCGAAAGATTCACTTACTACTGCATTAGTAAGTAGTGATAAAAAAGGTATGGTTTCTGCAGGAAGAACAGGAACTAATACCTGGTTAAATCACAATCGGGATGAAATAACACAGCGCGTTGGGGAAAAAATTGCAAAAATTGTAGGTTTACCTTTAGAAAATGCTGAAAAATATCAAATTGTACATTATGATCCAACACAGCAATATAAACAGCACTATGATAGTTGGGATCATAACGGGTCAGAAAAAACAGTAAGGTGTATGAAATTCGGTGGTGCACGTTTGATTACAGGATTAGTTTATTTAAATGATGTAGAAGAAGGAGGAGAAACAAGATTAACAAAACTGGGGTTTTCTGTTAAACCGGAAAAAGGAAAACTATTGGTTTTTCATAATACATACATGAAAGAAACTGGTTCACATGTAAAACATCCTATGTCGGAACATGCGGCATTACCTGTAATAAAAGGGGAAAAATATGCATTTAACTTATGGTTTAAAGAATGCAATGCTAAAATGCTTTATTCGTTGTATAATCCAAAATATTTTGAAAATATTACGCCAAAAATTAATAATGAAACAACTATTGATAACAAATCAAGTATCAAAACAATTAGACCAAAATTAGAAAATATTGAATCAATACGATTACACGGTGAAAAAGATATATATAAAATAACAAATATTTTTGATGAAAATAACAATATTAAAGAAAAGTGTAATTTTTCTGGAACAAGACGAAAAAGTGGGTGGGTAAAACTATCCAATGTTGAATCAATTGTTCAAAGATTAGAAAGCTTAAGAAACTTCGACAAAAGTTATTACGAAAATTTGAATGTTGTTCAATATGACCCAGGTGATTTGCATGGTAAACATTTTGTTGCATATGACCAAAATACAGAAAATGGTAAAAAATACACTCAAAATACAGGTCAACGAATGTTTACAATGACGCTGGTATTATCAGACAATATAGAAATCAATTTTCCAACAATAGATGTAAGAGAAACATTTAATACAGGTGATTTACTAATATATAAAAACACAATAGAAGATAAAAATGTTAGAGATGAAGATATGGAAAGAACAATTATAAATAGTGATAGTACACTTGGTTACATCGCTAATATATATATTCGTGAATTTAATAGTAAAGGTGAAAAATTAAATACAAAAACTGAATTAAATATTGATTCAACTATAAAAACTACTCCTGTCACTGAAAAACGTATTCCTGCTCCAGAAAAACATATGTCACCATTGCCATCAGAAAATATAGATATGAAAATAACAGAAATAGAAAATTATGAAGATACTTTGCAAAGTGTATTAGATATGTTTCACAGAGGTGAAATAGGTCAATGTTGGAAAGGTTATGAAAGTTTTAAATATTTATTTAGAGGAAACTTTACAAAATTCAGAGAAACCGTTCTTGCTTTTAGAACTTTAAAATATTCATACTCAGATAGATGCTGTTTAATTAAAGAAAATTTGGAAAAAGAATATAATTTAGATCCAGATTTTAACTTAGCAGTAGTAAATAATGTATTAACCCCAGAAGTATTAACTATTTTTCAAAATTTCTATAAAGAAAATATAGAAGCTCAAACATGGAATCTAGGAGACCGTCAAGCACAAAGATATAAATGTCACAATGAAGCATTTTCTCGTTTCTTACATTACGAAACATTACCCTTAATTGAAAGAATTACAGGTAAAAAACTCAAACCATCATATACATATTTATCGATGTATGTGAAGGGAGCAGATCTACCAGGACATACTGATAGAAATGAATGCGAATATACGGTATCATTTGTAATTGATAAACCGAAAGATAGCAGTTGGAATATTTATGTAGATACTGTCAAACAGCCAATAAAATATAAAGGCAGATATCCGAAAAATCCACCGAAAGAACAATGTATCCCGGTAGATTGTGAGGCTGGGGGATTAATGATGTTTCAAGGTACAGATCGTATACATTTTAGAGAAAAGTTACAATACGATTTTTACAACATTATTCTATTGCATTACATGAGCATTTAATAATTATTAAATAAATTTACAATATAAAAGTAACTTACATTTTTATATTATATGACAAATATTACGATTAGTGATAAACTTTTAAAGGTTTATACAAATAAAAACAATGCAATATTTCGTTCTGGTGCAGATCAGGCTTATTCACATATAGAACAAAAAGGGCAATTTGGAATACTCTATGATGATTTTAATGCAAATTCAGAAATATTAAAATCTTGGAATAAGGAATATCCAAATATGGTTGTTTATAGTGTTGCAAAAAGAGGAAAAACTATTCCGATGGATTCAAAAATAAGTTTTCATAGAAATATGAGTACTTCAGAATATACACCCGAAAGTTATTTAACAATTGATGAAGTAACAGATAAAGATGCAATATATTTCGTAAAAAAAAATGGAAGTACAGGTGGAAGAGGAGTAATTGCATGTAATTATGATGATTTACAAAATGCTGATATAAGGGATAGTGTGATACAAAAAAGTATGTCAAATCCCGATTTATATGATAATAAAAGATACAAAATAAGACAACTGGTTATTGTTCATAATAATAGTGTTTATATTCATAAGGATAGTTGGGCAAGTCATAGTAGTGAAGATTTTAATACTGAAGTGGATAAAATGAGAGAAAAGAATGTTATTTATCAAACAAGTAAAACACCATTTATGTTAACAACAAATTTAGAAAACTTTGATTTAATTTTTGAAAATATACAAAAAGCAGTATGTGATTTTGCAATATTTTACAAAAAAGAAATTGAAAATATTCTTGAAAATGAATTTGTAATTCTTGGTTTTGATTTTGTAGTTGATACTTACAAGAATGTACATATTATTGAAATAAATCATCGGTCAAACTATGGACATCCAGAGCATGTTAGCTGTGTATGTGATGTAGGTTGTATACGTGATTTAATTATTATGTTAGTAAATAAAACAATTAATGACACTAAACTAATTAAATGCAACTAAATTATATATTATTATGAATTACTTAAAAATATGTAATCGGCGGCATGGGGAGTATAATGATGTTTTAAAAAAACTTACAATAAGTAGTAATTTTAAATATTTCTGTAACACAACTGGAAAACTAATTGTATGTTTAGTAGAATTTAGAGTTTTACCCGAAATAGAACATGTAATATCCGCTATTACAAAAATTTATAACGATGGTGAAATAGGATTGGCTATAATGTATGGAAATATTAACAAATCATATGTTGAAGATAAGTTTAAAAATTTTGAAAATATAAAATTAATATACAAAAATATTGATAATGTCGATAGAGGGTCTTATAGTGGTTTATTGAAACAACCAGAATTTTATGAAAATTTTACCAATTGGAGTCATGTACTAATTTATCAAGTGGATGCTTTAATGTTACGTAGAGTAGATGATATATATTTTGATTATGATTATATAGGTTCTCCGTGGATCGAAAGTAATCAATGGTGTAAATATAATGCTGGTAATGGTGGGTTTTCCTTAAGAAATGTAAAATCATGTATTTCTGCGTGTGAACAATTTCGTAATAAAAATCTTTTAAGCATACATCGTGGCAATGAAGATGGACACTTTTGCTCTCAAAATAATTTTAAATATCCGATGATAAATAGTATACTACATAAAGCTTTTGCAGTAGAACGCAGAAAATTTTCAGAACCAATAGGTGTACATCAAATTTATCACAATTTTAATATGAATGACACTGAATGGAATTATTTTATAGATTATATGAAAGTTTGTCTAATAGAGGGAAAACCTCCATTTGTAGATACAACACAATTATATGATGAATCTTTACAAGAAATTGTAAAAAAAAAAGAGCGACTTGCAAAAATAAAAAGTTTAAATTTAACAGAAGTTGAACAAATATTAGAAAAAAAACAAAATATTGGCCCATTTAATATAAGTTTGAAGCACAAAGGAAAAAACCAATGGATAATAAATAGTGTTAATAATTATGAAATATTGTTTTGTGATAATAATAATCCTGAATCAGTTGTTGAAACACATAAAATAAATGCAAATCAAGAAAGTTGTTTACATAAAAAAGAAGAAGGTTGCTATATGTTAGAAAAAGATAATTATACATATATTATATTTTATCCAGGGTTTCCCAATGGAGGTGAATGCTGGGCAGATATTAATGCAGGAAAAGGACATTTTAATCACTGCAATAATTTACCGAAAGATGGTGCTATAATATTAAAATCACTTACAAAAATACCTAAAAAAATACAAAATATACAAATTCCTGCGTTTAATAATAAACATGGTTCTCGTTGTAATTGTTGTCTGAATAAATCTAACGATAAATCTAACGATAAATCTAATGATCAATCTAATGATTCAAATGATAATTTGAATGATGATATTTATTTAAATAAAATAACAGAAATTAAACATTTTGAATCTCAAGATCAAACAATTGGACCATTTACTACAACACTTGTTCATAATGGTAAAAATCAATGGGTAACAAAATGTGAAAATGATTATGAAATATTATTTTGTAAAAATACAGATCCTAAAACTGCACTAGCAAGACATAAAATAAATAGAAGGAATGAAAGTTGTGTACATAAAAAAGCAGCAGGTTGTCATTATTTAGTTGAAAATGATTTTGTATATATTATATTTTATCCAGGATTTCCAAATGGAGGTGAATGCTGGGCAGATATTAATGCAGGAAACGGCAATTACAGACATTGTAACGGGTTACCAAAAAACGGTGCAATTATGTTAAAGGCGCCACTTGAAAAGGTTTTTGTTCCTCCTGTTGATACAAAACAATATAATATTGGGCATATTCCAGAAAACATCCTAGCATTTGATCTTTTCACTGGAGTGGGATATTATAATCAATTGTTTTCTCTCGAACAAGCAGTTTATATGGCCAGTATATCAAAAAGATACTTAATTTTAAATATAAGGCACCCTCTTGTATCATGTGGTTCGCCACAAAAAGATTTTGGAATAATTACAGATTATTTAACTGAACACTTTAAGAGTTTTTTGGTTGGTTATGAAGTTCGTGTTTATCGTAATTTTGTAGATCCAATTGAACATGAACTAACAACAACAAATAAAATGTCTAGTTGTGTATTTGTAGATATGCCAGATGACACTGTAGACCAAAAAGACCTTAAAGAATTTGCACATCACCGAAATATAATTAAAAAGGACAAACTTGATGAATTGTATGATTATAAAATTAAGTTAGTATATTTCCGTAAAAGTAATGCTTCAAGAATATTTACGAATTTCTATACTAAAAAAGAAAATTATAATTTAATGAATAAAATTGCCTATTCATTATCATTTTATAATAACATGTTGAGTGAATTATGTAAAATAGTATTAGAAAATATTGATAAAGAATTTATTTCTATACATATGCGAATGGGTGATTGGCATAAATCAATAAATCATACTGAAAACAAACAAATAATTAATAACTTATCACATTGGCTTGACAAAAATAATAAATTAATGCATCCGCTCTATATTATGACAGACAAACGAGATAATCCGCTTTTCAAAAAACTAGAAAAGTATAAAATAACTTTTGTTGAAACATTTATAACAAAAGAAATTAAAAATATACTTGCTACACAGTATAAAAATACAGGACTCGGGGAGTTTCTAATACAGAAATATATTCTCGAACAAGGACATACATTCATTGGATCACAAGGTAGTACAGTTACAACACACATTCATTATAATAATTTTTTGAATAATAAACCTTATGAACTGATAACAACTTCTAATTGTAGTTCTTATGATAAAGAACATCTTAAATTAAAAATTATAAATAATAATAACTACGCTTGGAATAAGAAAAATTTTATTGGTGGCCATGTAATTTCTTGGGCAATGTTTTTTGAAAATAATATATGTAAACCAAACAAAGATTTTATTGATTCTTTAACAAATGAAAATAATATTTCTTTAAAAATTACAGAATTAAAAGATGAATTTATAAAAGATCCATCTCCATATATGGCGATTGATTTTTGGTTATTACATGCAGATATTAAAGTTACTACAAAAGGAATAAACATTGAAAATGAGAAAGAAAAATTATCTGGAATTATTCCAGTAATATTCTTAAAAACAGATTTAATTTTTGATTATGTAGAACAATTACTAAATATACAATGGAATTACAAATTGGTAACAGCATCAAATGATGATCATTGCCCACCATATTTGAACTATCCGCCAAAAAATCAAATTACGAAAGAAAAAATAGATAGGCTACTTAATAATCCTAATTTACTATTATGGTATGCAAAAAATCCTTCAATAAAACATCATAAGTTGAAACCATATATATTAGGGCCAAAATGGCAGTGGAAAACAACAAGATTTTTTGGTGAAAATAAATTAGATCACTACAATATTTATCAAAAATATAGAACAATGGATAAGAAACTTGAGAGAAAAGAAGAATTATTATATTTTAATTTTAATCAAACTACAAATAATCCTTTGTATGAACCACATAAAAATATTCGTCATAAAGCAAAATCAGACATTTTAAAAAATGGTTTTAAGTGGAATAAAAATGAACCTTTTGAAAAATATATAGATACTTTATCTAAATATAAATTTTGTATTTCACCACCTGGAAGAGGCATTGATACACATAGATGTTGGGAAGCACTAATGGTTGGTTGTATACCAATTGTTATTTCTTCTTCTATTGATGAACTTTACAATGAATTACCGGTTGTTATTGTTGAATCTTATGATGTTATCACAGAAAGTTATTTAAATGAAATATATGAAAAATTAATTAATCAAACATATAATTTTGATAAGCTTTATTCAACATATTGGTTGAAACAAATTAGTGATGATATTTTAAGTGTAGTTTTATAAATAATTTATTCTTGTATTAACAGTTTTTCTTTTTCAGTTTCTTTTAATTTATAATTTAATATTTTTTCGATTTGTTGTTCTGTATTTTTCCAATATCCTACTAAAATATAATCTGGTAAATTAACTACACATATTTCTGAATTTTCTTTTAAACTAAACCATGGTCTTCCTCTTTTTCTTTTTATTATTGATTCTGGAATAATAACTTTCTTTAATGTTTTTGAAAACATATAAGGTATAATACAAAAACTACTGAAAGACCATATAAGCATTTTTGATGATGCCAATGTAATAATATCTTCATTCATTTTTCCACTTTGAAAATCGACGTTTGTTATATTTTCATCACTAATTACTTTTTTAAGTTTTGGAATAATTGGAGAATTACCATCTGGATATAAAATACATATTTTTTTTGATGGATTATTTTTTATTACTTGATAGTAATAATCTAAAGGTGGTTGTACGTATTCAAAATGGATAAGATTTTTAAATATATCCCCATCTCTAATGTGCATACATATATCATATTTTGATTCATTTGGTATTTCATGTTTAAAAGTTACATATTTATCGCATATTTCTTTCATTAATTCTAAAGTTATTAATTTCCCACACGGATTTATCTTTCTTGTTACATCAACAATTTCATCAGTTTGACATACTTTTTGTTTTTCTAAATTTTTTTTTACAAATGTAAAAAGTGGGTGTTCTGGTACTATAACTGCTTTTGCATTATTTTGATAAAAAGCAAAATATATCAAATTTATAAATGCTATTAAATGGTTACCAAACCGGTTATTCCAACAATAAAATTTATATATCATAATAATAATTAATATAAATTTTTTATTATATATATTTAAAATTTATTATTATTATTATAAGCATTAATTTATATGAGCATTAATTTAGGGGGAGTAGTTCAAAGTATAAATTGTGGTGAGGGTAATAAATTTTTTCAATTGTTTACTATGTTAATATATGCTGATATTAATGAGCTTTATATTGAAAAAAAAAAGAAATATAAAATATTGGATATTGATTATAAACCTTTAGAAAAAAATAAACAAGGCGATATATCTAAAAATTTTGAAAAAGTTATATTATCATCAACACATTTTGATGATAATGGTGAACTAAAATTTTTTGGTAGAAATAAAAGGTATTTTGTTACTGATTTTTTTCAAAATGCAAATTATTTAAATAAACATTATGATATTTTAAAGAAATATATTAATACTGAAAAAATTTATAAATCTTTATCATTTGATAATATTAATATTACAGATAATGACTTGTTATGTATTTTACGTATGAAGGAATTCAAAGGTAATGAATTGGTAGATAAAAATTATTTTCTAAATATATTTAAAAATAATTATAATAAAATATATTTCTTGATATACCCACATGACGATTGTGATTTAAATATTTATATTAAACAATTTGAAAAATATAAAGATAAAATACTTTTTTTAAGTTTTAATGATAAAATTAAAGATTTTTACATTGTAAATAAATTTAAACATATTGCTGGTTCTGTTTCTACATTTAACTGGTGGTCGATATATTTGTGTAATAATATTGAAAATAAAAAAATTTATATGCCATTGCACACTGGTAAAAAAAAAAAATATAATCAAATAACTTCACGTAATCATTGTAAAGATTTATGGAATATTAGGAATAATACAATACCTATTGAACATGATTTTGTCAAAGTAACTCATCTAACACAATAAATTATTTTTCAATGTTGCTTTTAAATTCATCAAATTTACCACTTTTTAGTAGTTGTATATAACCATTGCGACAATTGTGATTTCTAATATCAATATTATTTTCAAATTTTGTTAATGAATATTCATCTTGAAATGTATAAGTACCAACTATTCGTGATCGGGCTCTTGTTAATTTTATATTTTTTTTTTTTATCAACATAAATGTTGAAAAAATCACATCATCATGATAAAATACTTTTGGACATTTTTCTATAAACAGTCTTGCATACTTTTCTAATTGTGTTAATTCACTTAATTTCATTGTTATGCCATCTGCGCCAAAACACGTTTTATAATCTTTAACATTTGTCATATATCCTGTCCATATTGTATCTGGTTCTAGTAAAATTTTATTTTTAAATGTTTCAATAAATGTTTTTTGATAACTTAAATCATCATCTGCTGTTAATAGGTAAATGTCATCAATATTTTCCATTTTTAATAGTTTTGGTAATACTCCTAACACTTTTGTCCCAGGACCAATATCTTCTTCTATTAAATTAATTTCTATAATACTATTATTTTTATATTTTTCAAAAACTGTTAAATCATATTTCTCATCAAATCTTAAATAATTATTACATATTGATATAATTATTTTATAAGGTAAAATTGTATTATCTAGTAATGAATCAATTACATTACATATATTTTTCGATCGTCCTGGTATACTTGTCATACATACTATAATTCTCATATTTATACAATATTATCATACAATATATTAACCCGGTTTCACGCGAACCATGGGTCCTGCTCCCGAAATTCCAGCAAGGGGGTAAATCGGGCGTACCCCATTGTTTGCTAGAGCGTGGGGAGCCCGGATCCCCTTTGCTGGAGCTTCGTAATTCGAACCCCTGGTTTGATAGACCCTCCCATATATTAATTATATTATGTTAATTAAATATTATGTTAATTAAATATTATCAAATATAATTAATATATTATATATATTAAAGTATTACCATATATAATATTATTATGAAACTATTGTTAAAAGATTGGCTAGAATTTAAATTACCTTTACATGAAATTATAATGAATGCCTCAATAAAAAATGGTGGTGATTCACTAATGGATTTTATGATTGGTGTAAGTATTAGTTGTAACATAAATCATATTGTAGAATTACATAATTCTTCTTTCAAAAATAATTCAAATATTAATAATAAATTATATTGTTTATCCTTTGCTACAAATACTGATCTAAGACGTCGTGGAAAGTGGAGTAAAAAAGAACAAAAAATACGTAGAGAAACTATTATGAATACTTTGAATAAAAATAATTACAAAAAAACATCAAATGGAGGAAATTTTTTTAAGGATTTATTACAAAGTAAATTTACTTTCTGTCCTGAAGGTAATGGTATTGACACACATCGTCATTATGAAGCTTTAATTTTTAAAAGTATTCCTATTGTTGAAGACAATCCAAAAATTATGAATAAATATGAAGGTTTACCTGTTTTATATACGCATGATTATAGTGAAATCAATGATGAATATTTAAATAAAAAGTACGATGAAATGCTAAATACTGAATACGACTTTTCAAAATTATTTATGTCAAACTATACACCCGATATTCAAAAAGTAATTAAAGATAATGGTAATTTTTGGGTAAAAAAATGCAAAAATATTACTAAACAAGATAAGTATTGGCCACTTGATTTATCTAAAGTTAAAGGTTGTGAAAATATATATAAAGAAATGTCATTTTTAACAGTAACAAACAGTGGTTATAAAGATGTAACTTTTAACTGTATAAAATCATTAAATAGAATGGATTTTATACACAATATTAATGTTTTTTGTATGGATACTGATTGTTTTAAAGAATTTGATATTTCAAATAATGCTACATTAATAGATGTAAATTTAAATACAAGGTCAAATTATAAAGATAAATTTTGGAATAATGTTACTATGAAAAAAATAGATATAGTAAGAAGACAAATGGAAAAATATAAATACGTTTTACACACAGATGGTGATATTGTTTATGAAGACCCGTTTTTTTACATAGATTCTTATTTACAAATTGTAAATAATGATAATAAAGACATTATTTGTCAAGTTAATCACCCATATAATAAAATATGTTCTGGATTTTATGTTATTCGTTCAACAGAAAAAACTCGTCATTTATATGACAAAGATACTTTAATTGAAAACAAAGCTTATGATAATAATGATGAAGAATATTTGTGCAAGTTAGCCGAAGAGAAAAAAATAATAGTTAAGTTTTTTGATCGCGAATTCTATCCAAATGGTAATATTATTTTCTATCGTGGGATGAAAAACAAACCTTTTATTATGCACTTTAACTATTTAGATAATTATTTAACTAAAGTTTCACGTTTAAAAAAATTAAATAAATGGTATATCTAAATTATTTCTGTGATGATTTAAACATACCGCTTTCTGTGCCTTGTGTTGATATTGTTGGTTCCCCCCAGTATACTTTTAAATGTATATTACGAAACAATTGATTCATCCATAAATCTGACGGACGTTCTATTTTTGCTTGTTTTCCTATTTTTATTTGTTCAACATATTTTAATATTTTTTTTGCTGTTTCATTTTTAATTACATAACAATCACTACATCTGGTTGAACCTGAACATACCGGCCATCCTGTTTCATTTCGTTCTTTAATTCCTGTTCCTTGATTACATTTTAAAAATACATTTCCACCTAATTCATCCATTACTTTTTTTGGAACGTGCAAAGAATTTCTCCAACCATCACCATAAAATAATATATCCCAGTTTTCTGGTAACTGATTATAATAGTCTAGATATTTTTCACTAAAATCGTCATTTAAAACTACATCATCTTCTATTATTAATCCAAAATCCTGATTACTATCTACTATTTTTTTATATGCTTCCAAATGTTTTAATATTAGTGATGAATTTGATAAAGATAAATTATTATTATATTTAAATATAATTTTGTCATCATCTCTTATATTTTCTCTATCATATTCTGATACATACGTTGCTATCATATTTTGTTTACTTAATTGATGATCCATAAATTTTTTTCTTTCTTCTAATGGGGTATAGTGTAGTATATAAACATTCGACATATTAATTATTAGTATTAATAGTTTTTTAATTATATTTTAATATATATATAATGTCGTACAAAAGTACTAATAACACCAGTATATATCTGAAATAAGGTACTTTCAAGTATTTATTTATAATATAAAATATGTCATGAAATGGTCTATTTGGTGATATTTTACATAAATTGTTATAATATGTTGTTACTACACACATTGGAAAAAATAACCAATGAAAAACTGTTATAATTACTGTTATCAAATGAATAAAATTATAACCAAATATAGAACCAAAAACTAAATAAATACTTCCAAAATTGTGTAACAATGATACTGTTAATGTTTTTAAATTCTCTCTACAATTACTTTTTGTTTGTCTTTCTAACAAAAAAGATAAAACACCTGCAATAATAAAAAACATTAATTTTTTTTCATTTCTTATAATAAATAATTATAATAATAATCATTTATTAATATAAGTATTTTAACACGGTATATATCTCAGTGTGTTAGTTTCGTATATTGTTGCTTTAAAACTATCTTGATATCCTTCAACATAAACAATATCTCCGTTATAAATGTTATCACAACCATATTCATTCATTCCATTTACTCCTTTAAAAACAATTGGTAACTTTATCATGTTATTTTTATCATTCATTGTATAAAAATTCCATTTATCCCGTCGAATATATAATGGCCGACCCATTAAAGGTAGTATATTTTCTCCAGTAGGTTCATTTACACGCGTTAATATTCCTATTTGCCTAAAAGGGCTGTCAACAGTTTGTGTTGGAACATTAATAGGAACACCCCTAACATCTGAACTCCCTCTTGGATGATAATGATTATCTCTCAACGGAGCCACATGAGGATTTGTTAATACTGTTGGTATGTCATTAAATGTAGGTAATCCAAATATTCTACTTTTATCATTTAATGTATTTTGTTGTAAATTGTCTTTTTTTATATACACCTTTGTTGGTTGTGCAAAATAGTTAATGTAACATAAACTGCCTATTATTATAAATAATATTGTTACTAAAGTAATATTTTCTATACAAATAACGCCGGGTGGACAACGTTTGCTCATAATATATATTGTTATATTTATTCATTATTTACAAAGTTTAGTTTTTCAAGCATAGAACTTGCTGTTTTCATTAATGGTTGAAGTTTGCTAATGTTTCCCATTAATTTTTTTTGTTTTTGAGCTAATTTTTCAGTATCATTTCCCATTTGTTTCATTGCATCAGAATCCAACAGTTTGTCTAAATTGTCATATGCTGCCTCTAATGAACCAGCGTAATCTAAATTTGGACCAACTGAATCATCACCATCAACAGAAGCTGGTGCTAATTTTGACATTGCCTCTTTTTTTTCATTCGGGACACATGTACCTTCATCGTTTAATGTTCCATCGAATTCAACGCCATCATCATTTTTTGCTTTGCAAATTTTACTCTCAGTATCTTGTTCAGGTTCTTCATCAGCATGATCATTTTCATCATCCTCCCCAATAAGTCCTTCTTTTACGAACTTTCCACTTACCCACATATTTGTTACAGACAATGCAAAACCCATTATAATTATCATGTTTTTGCTAAAATATCTTGTCAATAATCCAACAACACTAAATATCATAAGTGCTTCATAGTTTTTCATCATTAAATAACCAAACATGTTTGTTAAAGTTAATGCAAATACTGCGTAGAGAACATATTTATTTTTTAGAAGAGTTTTTACTTTAGGTGAAATCTTCATATAAAATATTATAGATATTATTTATTTTTTTTTGATTTTCTTTTTTTTTTGCTCCCCCCTCTCTCCATTAAATTTAGACCAGGTGCACCTGATTGTTTTGTTACAACCTTTCTTGTTGTATTTGAAGAACTTTGTGCGCTATTTAGACTACTTATAGCTTGTTCAGCCATACGTATTGTTCCGTCTATTTCATCGTCACTAGGTGCTCCGTTTAGTATATCCAATATATTACCCATTGTAATTTTTAATTGTTCTCTTAAATCTTCAGTTTCTGCTAAACCATTTTCAACTTGGCTTAACAACGTTTCCATTTTTTGTTCTTCTTCACTAATTTTTTGTTCTGCTTTTTGTCGTAAAGTTTGATTATCCGATAACATTTTAACAATACTGTTTAACAAATCCCTTAATTTTACTTGTGATGTCTTTACTGTTGTTGCGCGTGTCAAAACTGATTTTCCTGTTGTATTTAATTCCGTTAATGATTTACTAAGAGTACCAAGTGCTTGCTGTAATCGTTGTGCCATTATAATATTAATTCATATTTTTTATTCGACTATTTTTGATATTTCATCCTTAATAAGTGATATTTGATTTAATATTTGGTTTTGTTGATGATTAGATTCATTTAAAGTGGTTTGTGTTATATTTATATTTTTTTGCATATGTTGAATATATTTTAACGTATATTCCAATACGTTAAGTTGTTCTTGCTTATCTTTAACAATATAATTTCTGTATTTATTGTAATCATCTAAAACACAATTTAACAAATCATTTTGTTTTTTGTTTTTATATAATTCTTGTTGATTTCTATATAACTCATTTTGTTTGTTATTTAATAATATTCTAATTTGTTCTAATTTATTATCTTTTACAGCTAAATACATATAATAATACTATATATATTATAATGAAAAGATATTTTTAATTAACATATAAATATCTTTTCATAGATATATTTAGGATGTCCAGAACTATGAATGAACCCCTCCTTACTGAAAATGATTCTCGTTATGTTATGTTTCCAATTGAAGACCATGATATATGGAAAATGTATAAAACACAAATGGATTGTTTTTGGAGAGCTGAAGAAATTGATTTATCTAAAGATTTATCTAGTTGGAAAACATTAACAAACGATGAACAGTATTTTATTAAAATGATACTTGCTTTTTTTGCAGCATCTGATGGTATTGTACTTGAAAATTTAGGAATGCGTTTTATGGGGGAAGTTCAACTATCTGAAGCTCGTGCGTTTTACGGGTTTCAAATAGCAATGGAAAATATACATTCAGAAGTATATTCACTACTAATTGATACATATGTTAAAAATAAACAGGAAAAAAGTAAATTATTTAAAGCAATTGGCGAATTTCCATGTATTAAAAAAAAAGCAGATTGGGCGGTTAAATGGATTAATGACAAACGTTCTTCTTTTGCAACACGACTTGTGGCTTTTGCATGTGTTGAAGGAATATTTTTTTCTGGTGCATTTTGTTCAATTTATTGGCTAAAAAAACGAGGCAAAATGCCTGGACTAACTTTTTCTAATGAATTAATTTCAAGAGATGAAGCACTACACACTGAATTTGCTGTATTATTATACAAAAAATTATTAAAACAGTTACCAAAGAAAAAAATTGTTGAAATTATTAGTGAAGCTGTTGAAATTGAAACAGAATTTATTTGTGAAGCCTTACCGTGCCGTCTAATATCTATGAACTCAAAATTAATGACACAATATATTCAATTTTGCGCAGATAGATTAAGTTTACAACTTGGTTATGATAAAATTTATAATGTTTCATGTCCTTTTGATTTTATGGAACAAATATCAATTGAAGGTAAAACAAACTTTTTTGAAAAAAGAGTCGGTGAATACGCTTTAACAAATAAAACACGCGATGAAACAACATTTGACTTTGATTCGATATTTTAACCATGTCAAAATATAATTTTTCTACTGGTAATAATAAAATGGACAATATATTTACTGAAAAATATTCTTACAGTAAATATAAGTTCTAGGAGCGACCTGTATCTTAATTGTTAAATATATTAATTTAGTTTTAAAATATTGTTCATTAATAAATTATTCTTTCGTTTGTTACTATATTCAATTTTTGTATTTTTGTTGTGTTTACCATATTTTACATCTGTGTATTTAATTGGAATATTGAAATCTAGTACATTTATCATATTTTCATCTGTTTCATCTATTTCGTATTTTATATTAGATATATCTTTTATGCTGTCCCATCCAAAATTATTTTTTCTATTCAATACTTCGTTTTCACATATAACTCTAGAACCTTCATTGCTTTCGCAATGAATAAAGTTTTTATCATTTATATTATAAAATTGTGAACGGTCTATTAATAAATTAGATTTTAAACATCTATCTTGTAAGACTATATCTTCAAAACCCCATCCCCAACAATTAGGAAATCCTGTACTTTTTTCAAAATCAAATCCATTTATTGAAACTATTCCACCAAGTGTATGTTGATATCCATAAAAATGTTTTATTATACCTTTTTTTGTTTCATAATTTAGTAAATTATTATTTTTTGGAATTGTATCTACATCATTAAATACGAATGAAATATTTTCATAATTTTTATACATTTCCTTTAATATTATAAAACCGGCATTTTTCATAGCACCCCTATTAAATGGGTTTTTGTCTTTTTGATGTATGAAATATACTTTGTAATCCGAACTAGAATTAATTAAAGGATACATAATATTTATAAATTCTTTTTTTTCATTTTTTCTATCCCTGTAAGGAATTATAAATATTACTTTTGGTTCACTCATATACATATTATTCTATAATATTATTCTATAATATTATTCTATAATATTATATGGCATTTTACATTTTTCACACCATGATATACATTTATTTATGTGATTTGTTGTCATTTTCTGTAATTTTTCATTTTTATTAGGAATTGTTATTACATTTAATGTTGATATTATACTTTCTATTTGCTGTTGTCCATATATTGCATTTATTTCTTCCAGTTTACATTTGTAAAAATATGGTATATCTGAATCTCTAAATAAACGTGTAATATTTTTGTTTTCCATAAGTTTATAATATAATTTATATACTAATACAGTAGTATTTAACATTTTGAAATTTTTACATACTAAATATTTTTCAGAGTTTGCACTTCTTGATGTATTAGGCTTCACTATATACACTTGAGTATACATTTGAGATAAAAAATATATTATATCTAAAGATGTACGTGTAAATGTGTCAAAAACTTTTAAAATAAGAGTTCCTCCTTTTTTTTGCATAGCAATTGCATAAATAACTTGATATAAAATTAAATTTAAACTTATACTTTCTTGTTCATTAAAATGATATGAAAAATCAAACCCACCATCTCCGGTTATTAAATCTATATTATTTTTATATTTATTATGACAATACAATAGATTTTCTATTTTAAATAAATCACCGTCTTTAGATAACGAATTTTCAATTATAACATTCTTATGTTTTGCTAAAAATTTTTCACTTTTTTTCCAACCAGGAACATTATAATCTTTATCATCTATTAAAGTCATTCCATAATAAAAATCAGATTTATTATTTCTTATGTAACACATAGCTTCAATAAATCCGCCAGGTCCTTCCGCTAAATGATATGTATTACAATTTTTGGGTAATGAATTATTTATACCCATTAAGTTATTAATTTCTACTAATTTAAAAAATGATCTAGATATTGGTTTGTATTTACAAACTGACACATTGTGTTTTGGAATATTTGTGTGTATAAATTCATATGGATTTGTGTACTTTTTGTAATTATCCCATTTACCGGAATGTTCATCTATTTCACTTTTAACTTGCATTAAATATTCTACAAGTGTCTTATTTAAAGTATCTGTATTTGTTGTATTAGAAAAACTAAAACATATTTTACTGTTTTCTATTATAGGTAATTGAAAATAACTCATTCTTTTTATTTATAACAAATTACTTTTATCTTGTTTACTTTAATTAACTTCTAAATTCACGCAATAATTCTTGTTGTTCTTCTTCTGTTAAATCGTCCCATGACATTGTTTTCTCTTGTTTTTGTTCATCAGTTGCCATTGAAGGTGAACTTTGAAATGTAGTTGCGTTTATTTCATTATTTTGTTTTTGTTCAGTTACTTCAACCACTTTCATTTCTGGTTCTACACTTTGTGTAGAATACAATAATGTATCTGTAACCCTTACAGTATCTACATTTCTTACTTTTTTATATATAAAAATTCTATTCATAAATGATATATCACTTTCATTTTGTGACATTTTTTGTGCACTTCCATAGTTTTCTTTACTTTTTTTCATTTTATAGAATAATTCTTTGAATGACGTACTTTTAAAAGCATCTTTCAATTGTTTTGTTTTTACATTACCATCATCTATTTTGGAATGTTCTATAAATCCGTAATTCTCCAGCAATCGTGATAAATATGTATAATTTACTAAATATTCACTAAATACTTTGTTAATTGTTTCCTGATATACATCAATTCTGTAACCCAAACTTGTTTCATCATTTTCAAATCCTGTATTATCATATTGTTTCGTTACTTCCCATATTTTTGTATTTGTTTCTTGATCTATTTTTGTTACACTATTTCCTTTATTTACATTTTTTAAAATATCAAACATTTTTTTTCCATCATAACTAGTTCCAATAAAATAACCACCTACTTTTGTTATTTCACTAACATTTTGTATAAAATTATATAATGTTTCTTTATTTTTAAACATGTAATGTATTGCAAACTGAATCGAACATATGTCAAATCCTTCTGCACCTATTGCATGATTATCTAATACTCCTTTTCCTATTTCTTTTGTACTTTCTTTAGACATATCTCCAAATATTGCTTTTATTACTTGTTTGTTTTTGTCACCTTCAATTGCATCTAAATTTCTTATATTTTTTGATGTATCACCTGTTACAAATATTGCTTTTGGAATATCTAAATTCTTTTCTTTTGCGCGTAAATATCTAGCACAAACACCATCATGACTATTGTCTATATTATCGCGCGAAATATCAATACCTAACACAAAACTCAAATTTGCATCTATCCATTTAGGTATATCACCACCTTTTCCTACTGCCATGTCTATTAGCGTATCACCATGTTTTGATACTTTTTGTATCAACATATTTTTTATATACTTATTATGAAAATCGCGTAATCCTTTTGTTTTACTCATTTTTCCATCATAATTGTAATATACTTCATCTTGTTGTTCATTTGGTATATTTTCACCGGTTGTTATCATTTCTTCTGTTATTGGTAAATGTATACTATTCCAATTATTGTTTGCAACATGATAGGCATTTCCGAAATTATTACCTCCGCTACGAAAATCAGCTGTTTTATCATATCTAACTCTTAGTGGTATCCAACGCCATTTACTATTTTTTGACATATCATATCTGTATTCTATTATGGTATTATCTTCAATAATATCTCCTTCTTCTGTATACATCATGCCGTCATGTGAAGTTATTGGTATATAACATATTCCTGCATTTTCATCTGAGGGATTTGTTGGATAAAATTGTACTGGACGATAATTACTAGAACCTCTATTATTTGATGTTGGTATTTTATCTTCAATAATATTTAAACATGGATTAATATACCCATGAATATTTTCATTATATCCTACTCTTAATACTCCTATTTTGTATTGTTTTACTTGTGTATTTTTAGTTAAATCAACCCCTTTTTCAATCTTATTATTTATTACATATTGTCCACTATTTGTTTTTTTGAATGTTGTCAAAAAATCAATCGTATTATTTTCAACAGGTTTCCATTTAAAAGAATGTTTCCACGTCATTTTTTTAGGTTTTACATTATACTCTTCATTTACGCTATTTGCACCGACAGCTAAATTTGCTGGAGTAAAAATCAATCCATCTGTTTCATATTCAAATAGTCCTTCATTTATTTTGTCTACAAACATTTTACACTGTTCAAATATATCACCTTTTTTAAAAGTTTTCACTTGTAATCTAATTGGTGAGTCTTTTTTATTAAATGATTTTGCTTTCATTTGTTTCATAATAGATGTTAATATTGTTAATCTATATTTGTTCTTGTCGTATTCATCATCCATTGGCATAAACATTAAATTACGAACATCTCTATCATTTTTATAATATATATCAAAAGCTGCATATAAATTTATATATTCTCCTTTTTTGTCATACAAAATATGTTCACCATCTATTATTGTATTAAATATACTTTCTTCTTGACTAACTGCACCAGTATATTGTATTTTCATATTTGTATCTATTAAATATATTTTTCCCGTTTTTGTTATAAACAATAATTTACGGTCTCCATCTGCTTTGTCTGTAACAGTATAATTATCACGTATATTAGGTACATTCAAACTTTTATCTGTAATATTCACTATTTGTAGTGTTTGTGATGATGGACCTACAAAATTACTTGAATAAACTTTTTTTCTACTTTCTTTACCCCATAATATCTTCATATATTCACTTTCTACATCTTTCATTTCCTTAATTGGTACTGGATAATTCGTATTTTGAATACCACATAATATGTATTTTATTACCGTTTTTATAACTTTACTTAATTCTTCCGAATTACTGTATTTTGTACCTAATCCTACCTTTGTACTGTCTACTTCTATTTCTATTTCATAGAATAATATCGCATTTAGTACCCCCGACTCTTGTATTGTATGATTTCTTCCCCGTTTTGACATTTTAACCATAGTCATATCTACCTTTACAGGTAAATTTGGATTTATTAATGTACTTCTACTCAAATAACGAAATATCTTTTTTTTTTCATTCCATTTTTGTAACAATTTTGTTACTTTTTCCCCTGTTTTATTTAACGGTGTTTCTACATTTAAATTAATTCTTAATCCATAGTTATCTATATCTACTGGTAATATCTCTTCACCTTTTTCTGTTATGAATCTATTTTTGGTTTCAAATTCTGTTTTTGAAATATCCAGTCTATTTTCTTTACAATACTTTGATATTCCACTCATTCCATTTATATTAATTCTTACATCTGAATTTACTTTTTGTTTTGTCTTAATATCATAATCTTCTACGTTTATACGTAACATTTCCTGTGGCATATTTGTTTCAAAACCAACACTTTTTAATTTTTGAACAACATTTTTATAATCAATGTGAGATATTTGCATCTGTCCTTTTGTGCCGAAACGAATCTCCATTTCTAATAATCCATCACGTATACTTCTTTCACCAATATTTTCTAAATATATTTTTGAAATATTTTCTAATGTTAGTGAAGTTTCTGCCATATGCTCTATATATAGATTATATGTAATTGTTTTATTCAATTTTTTCACAAATACATTGATACATTTCTTTTTTTTTCTGTATTGGTATATCTAATTTTTTACAAATTTCTTGTAAATCTTTTGACGAGTATGAACTAAACGATTTAATCGGCTTTGCTGGATTTTCAATTAACATGTGCGTTTTTTTTAAATTTTCTTCATCATATACACTTTTATACAATCCCAAATTATTATCTGTTTTTATTATATAACCTTTTTGTTCACATCCACTATTTATATCATAATATACGTGTTTACAAACGTAAACTATTGATACATTATTTAATATACATAATATAACTAAAGTTTGTATATCTATACATTGACTATTCACTAACTGATCTTCAATCTGACTTCTTTTTAACTTATTTACCTTTACTATATCTTTGTTATCGCGAAGTTTTTCTGCACATGAAATTTTAAAATTTTTTTCTATCTTAAATAAATTATTTATATTTTGCTCATACATATCAATACTGTATAATGTTATGTAAAAACACCAAAATAACTTATCTTTACCATTTGGAAAAAATATATTATCATTTACTTCTTTCTTTTTATTATTTACCATTTCTTTTTTTTCTTTTTTTTGTTCTTCTACAATAATATTTTCATTTATAAACATATATTTCCTTAAATCATCAATAATTTTCATATTACTAATGATTTTACGATATATCTTTATCTTGTTTAAAAAAAATCTTTTGTATTCTATCTTTTTCAGTTTCAATTACATCCAAATTTTTTTCCTGTTCATTAACATAATTAACATATTTGTTTATAGGTTGTATTTCTTCTTCTTTTAAATCAGTAAGATTAATAAAACACCCATTTTGATTTTCATTTATTATTGTATTATTTTCTACAAATATTTTTAGTATTTGTTCTTGATGATATTGTGACATTTTTTCTATTGTTATTTTTAAACTATTAAGCTTATCTATATGTGACATATACAATACTTATATGGATGTTTTTAAATTATTCTTTTTCAGGTTTTAATAATTCTGCTATTACCGAAACATATTCATCATATAACTCATATCGGTGTCCTATTATCTTTACCTTTATTTTATCTCCTTCTTTTACATCTGTAAAATGTTCTAAATTATAATGGTGGTCCCTTGCTATAAAAATTACTAAAGGACTAATTTCATGCTCTGTTTCTGCACGAACCCCTGCTTTAGTTATATTTTTTGCAATACAATATATTGTCTCACCCTCTAACGGACAGCACGTTAAACATTCATATACTAAATTAATTTTTATTTTTTCTCCAATAATTAACCCATTTGAATGAGATATAATTTTTACTGAATTTATTTTTACATATCCTTGTTCAATACACTTTCCTTCTGTTTCATCAACTATTTTTGTCAGCAACTTTTGCTCAACGTCTCCTGTTAATTCTGATACAGGGAGATATATTACTTTTGTTAATAGTGATTTATTGTAAATATCATCACTCATTATATACTAATATATATATATAATCTTAAATTAAATCAATTTTATCTTAAATTATTATAAACCATTACCTATTTTTGTTAACAAATCATCGCTTATAGACATAAACCATCTTTTCCCATTTTTATTTTTACTGTCATACAATCTTAGTATCATCTCTTGTAATACGCAAAAATATAATGTCGGCATTTTTTCTACTTTTGTTCCTATATTTTTTGTACTATATTTATTTTCACCTATTATTTTGTTTAATATCTTAACCGAAATAGATTTACCTGACTGATCACATCGTTGTCCACTTGATCCACTTTTATTTGTTTGTCTAATCTTAAATATATTTTCTTCTTTTTGTTTAAAACCTGCCATATAACCAAATATATCATTAAATTTTTCTTTTAATGGTATTACTTTATTTAGTTTTTTTTTTATTTCCTCCTTTAAGTCATTTGTATCTTCACCTTCTGCAGTTTTCCATTCTTTTCCATTTCTTATTAATAATATTGGATCTCCTTTATTTGATAATATTATTCCCTCTATATTTATAGTTTTTAACATTTCATTATCAAAATAATTACTAATATATGTTTCTACTTCTGTCTTTTTTGACTTTGTTTCCAAATAATTAAGTATATATAATATATTATCATAAGACATCGTTTCTATAATATGATGTATTGCTAATTCTAACAGTTTTTCTCTTGATTCCCCTTCTTCGACCAGATTTTTAATTACATAATTACAGAATTTATACCAATTTGAATCACCTCTTTCTAATGCTTGTGGTTTTGTTAAAAAATTATAATTCATATTTATTTGTTCTATTATATATTCTTTGTCTTCTATTTTTTCATATTTATTTGTATTATTATTTTTTGGATTTATTGTAACATAAGGTATTTTATAATCTACCGGTCTTTTACGGTTAAATACTGAAATATTTTTTTTGTTTAACTCTATTGGTTGAAATAAATACATATTTCCTATGTTTATTAAATTTCCGAGTCTCCCATACATGTCACTTATAAACTCCATTTCATTTTCTATCAATTCTGTTAATGCAAAATTAATTTGCATTTCTGGATATTGTTTTTTTACATTTATTCGTAATAATAAATCATCTTTCATATAAAAAAATCTTTCTTTCATTAATGTTTGTATACGATTTTTTATTTCATCATTATTGCTAGTAGCATTACGATATGTCGGTACATTATCTATATCAGTATTTTTTTTTGTTATTTTACAATCATATTCACATTTTTCTTTATAATCACATAATAATGAATATGGTTTATCACCTACTCTATATTTAACTGTAATACCACTAGATAATTCTTGGTCTACTATTTGATTCATATTTTCTTCTGTAAAATTTGTTTGTTCTTTATTTAATATACAATCCATTGCTATTTCCTTTAATAACCTCGAAACATTACCAATTATTATTGACTTTTTTTCCGCTTTCCTATATACATATATGTCAACACATTCAACGTTTTTTTTACTATTTGTACCATGTAAGTATATTTCTACATTTCTCTTTTTAAATGACAAATCCTTGTGACTACATGTTCTAATTGCTCTACCAATTATTTGTTCTACTCTATTCATATTATACCATGGTTCTAAAATATGTACTTGTCTTATAAATTTAAAATCTAATCCTTCTGAACCCGCCTGTGATATTAATATTACTTTTACTTCTTCACCATTTTTATTATTTACATTTGTGCATAGTTTTATATCCTCATTATTATTTGGTGATATACTAGGATCTCCGGTTATCATTACATACCTTTTATTTTTTCCTTCTACGTTTGGTCTATTTTTTAACAATGTCTTTCCTAAGCCTGCTCTTGTAAATCCTAATTCTTCTAATGCTAGAGCAACCGGAACAACACCACCATCTATATATTGCGAATATACTAACACTATTCCTTCTGAATTTACTATTGTATCACAAAGCATCTTTATTTTACCACTATATTTACCTATTTCTGATGGCGAAAATATATTTCCCCATTTTGTATCTCTATACTCAAACTGATAACGTAAATTCGGATTAGTTGATGTTTTTTTATATTTCATAATCCTTTTTAATCCATTTTTACCCACTAAATCTTTAACATCTGTTTCTATTCCTTTTTCACTTATTTCATCATATGGATATACCATATTTAATGCCTCTAATGGTTTCTGTAATACTGAATATCCTAAACCTTCTTTTTTTTCCGATAATTCATCCTCATCCTCATCTATATTTTTTGTATTAATTTTAGACATTATATAATCATATATCTCTTCTTGATAATTACCCATATTTGTCATAAATATATCCAATACTTGTATTGGTTGTATTAATTCTTTATTGTTTGCTTGTAACTTTGGGGTTTTTGTATTTTTTATTGAATATTTTTCTGCAAATTGACTTGGCCACATTCTATAAGGAAATACATACGGATTCTCTCCTCGTACGTAAGAAATATATCCGGTTGCCTTTCTTTCTAATAATTCTTCTCCGTTTTCTTTAAAATTACCATTTTTATCAAATACATCACTTATGCTTATTTTTGACCGATTATCATTTAAATTCATCAAATTTATTAACCAAATAATTTCTTCATGACTATTAAACATTGGTGTTCCTGATAATAATAATAATTTTATATTATTTGTATTCTCAATTAATTTAACCAATTCTTTTGCTACATATTTATTTTTATTATCTTGTGTTATTCTAATATTATGCACTTCATCTATTACTATCAACTTATTGTCAAAAACTTTTCTTAGTTTTCGTTTCATTATTTCTTTCTTGTTTTCTACATCACTTTTAACTAAAGATATGTTTTGTATATAATTCGCAAACTGTGTATATCCAAAAAATTCGTATGATTTATTTATTAATTTATTTATTTTTTTTACTATAAATTCTTTGTTAAATTCTGTACTATTTAATCCTAGTTCCTTTAAAAATTTATTTCCCGTGCAACCCTTTATTGACCATATTCCATCCGTCAACATTAATTTTCTTTCATCAAACAATTGTGTTTTAAAGTTATTTTGAACATTTGGTGATGCTACTATTATTATCTTATTTTCTATATCTCTTAATTTTAAATAATCCCTCATTTCTTCTGCTACTCCTATTGCTGAACATGTTTTTCCTGACCCCAAACCATGATATAATAATAAATTGTTATAAGGTGTTTCATAAGATAAAAAATTTTTTACTAAATTTTGATGAGGAGCTAATTCAAATTCAGCATTACATAACTTTTCAGACTCTGTTTCTACATTTTTTATTGTACCATCATATTTTGTGTAATCAAACTCTATACGATTTGCTAATTTACTATTAAACAACGGATCATCTAAATTTGGAAGTAAATGTAAATATTCCTCTGCATTTTCTAATAAATCACTTTTATCTAATAATTCAATATCTTCTTTTGTAATATTCACACACTTTCCATTTACTTTTTTTTTACCTGATTTACAATTTTCAAGCACACATCTACCTTTATCATTTTTTTCTTTACCTGGTTCACATTTTTTTTCTACTCTTATTGGTTTATTATTATCTTTAATACAACAATTCTTTTCTTTACTTTTAATATATTTTTCTTTAAAACCCTCTTCGCACGGTGGTTCTTTCTTTGGATAACATTTTTTTTCCATTATTATATATTAATGATATAATGAATATTTGTTTATTACATTATTTACAAGTTGTAGCACCTTTATTTTTTCTAAATTATATGAACGTATGCATCTAATTGCATCTGGATATGTTTTCCATTCAACACAACTAACTTCACTATTTTGATAAGGTGTTTCTGATATTGCGTCACTCTTAACATATGCTACATAATATCTATGTTTGTATGATTTGTAATTTGAACCTGTAAATGTTTCTTCAAATGGTAATAAATTATTTACAATTTTACATACACTCTTATTATAACCTGTTTCCTCACTAAATTCACGAAGTGCACAACGAATATCTTTTTCTTGATAATTACGTCTTCCTTTCGGATATCCCCATTCTGTTTCTTTCCAATTCGTTTTTGATTCTTTTATTAAACTTTCTAAACAATAATTTATATTTTTATATGATATTCCTTCTTTTAATAAAATAAATTTTTCACGCGATACACGCTTTTCTGAACGATATTGTATTCCGATATTATTACCACCCCATAAATGTGACCATAAATCTTCAAAAGACATATTAAGTATTTTTTTTTTTTCTTCCATTGTCATTTCATCTATTATATTCATTAGGTGTCTCTTATTATTTAGCGAATATTTACCTCTCATAAAATCTACAAATCCTAATGTATCTTTTCGGCGTATCATCAAATATTCTATATTTGTTTCTTTTATTCGAAATGCTATTATTCCTATACTTGTTATTGGATGTTTACATTGACTAAACGAATGTCCATTTTTTCCACAATTGCTACAAAATGTATAACTTTTCATAATGTTATATGTTCTATATTTTTTATTTTTATATTATTTATTGTAAATGGCTTTAGATCCAAACGTTTGGGGTCCTAAATATTGGTTTGTACTACACACTATTGCTATAACTTACCCGCACACTGTTAATGATGTAACAAAAAAAAAATATTACGAATTTATACAAAATTTACCTCTTTTTTTACCTAATGAAGAAATTGGAAATACATTTAGTTTATTACTTGACAAATATCCAGTTACTCCCTATTTAGATTCTCGTACTTCATTTTCAAAATGGATGCATTTTATTCATAATAAAATTAATTCAAAACTTAATAAACATGAAATTAGTATGGAAAAATCCATGCAACATTATTATGATAATTATAAACCTAAGGCTCTTTCTAGTATTGAAGATAAAATGCGCAGAGAGAAACTAATTTTTATTTCCTTTATTGTTGGCTCATTGTTTATTGCTACTTTGCTTTATAAAAAAGGGAACCATAAAATATAAATCATATATATATATGAATGATAAGCAATATGCTGGTAAACCTATTGCTGCGGGCGGGTTTGGTTGTGTTTTTGAACCAAGTTTAAAATGTAAAAATAATACTCAAAATGCCCCTAATGGTATATCTAAATTAATGACAAAACGAGACGCTAATAGTGAGTTTTCTGAATTTAAACGTGTCCAAAAATATACAAAAGATATTCCTAATAATTCTAACTATTTTTTGCTTTCTGGAATCAAAAAATGTCATTCACTCAAACCATTAACTAAAAATGACCTTACCGATTTTGATAAAACATGTAAAAATTTAACTAGATTAAATTATAGCGAAACAATTGTTAATAGTAATTTAGGAAAACTAGCTTCAATTAATATGCCTTTTGGTGGTCCAGATTTAGACGCTTATTGGAATACACATTTTATTAGTAAATCTAAAACAAAATTAAAAGATAATTTTATTAAAACAAATAATTCTCTTATAACATTGTTAAAAAATGCAATTATTCCTCTTAACAAAAAAAAATTTTACCATTTAGACATAAAAGGTGCTAATATTTTGAGAAGTGAGGAACAACATTCTGTTTATTGTCGTTTAATCGATTGGGGGTTATCTGGGCATTTCCCCAGTACCACATCACTAGTCAATAATTATGATGATAATGTTATTCAATACAATATCCCATTTGGCATTGTTTTGTTAAATAACTATATTTCTACATTTACTAAAACTATTCAAAAAAATATACCAAAAGAATCACAAGGTAAAATTCTTTTTGTACGTGAAATTATACAAAAAATATATGAAAAAGACATTATTAATACTGGTCATGACAAATATATGTATCATTTTTTTAAAGAATTTTTTGATTCAAACATAAATGTTGATAACTTTTATGCAAATACTATTATTAACAACTTATCCGAAATATTAATGAAATATACAAAACTACATAATAATAATGTTTTCTTTGATTCAAACAAATATGTTGAAGAAGTACTACAACATAATGTTGATATTCACGGTTTTTTAATGGCTTATTTACAATTAGCACGTACACATATTTCACATTTTCCAACACTTTCTAATTCTGTTTTTCGTATTATTTCACATTATTGTTTAACCCCAACTTATGCTGCTACTCCTATTCCACACAATAAACTTATAAATGATTTACTAAATTTAAACAAAATTGTTGGTGGACAAATTACAATCGATCTTACTCCTATTAAATCAACATTTAATAGCAACCTAAAACTTAGCCAACATATTACTAATGTTAAAACAAAAACTCTTAAATTAAAATCATGCAAACAAGGTAAAACAAAAAATAACAATGGACGCTGTGTTAAAAAACAAACTAAAACTAAAACAATAAAAGTTAATCTATGTAAACC
>CERI01021165.1_pt1 | contig 29503 bp, 25 predicted proteins | sample 350261 | NCBI WGS metagenome assembly CERI01 (sample SAMEA2620979, study PRJEB7988) | marine metagenome | isolation source: saline water (ENVO:00002010), including
CGAACATAAAAAAAGTTTAACTAAAATTTATCACATGTTAGGATCGTTAACCGTTATCTCATTAATTATATTTTCAATATATAGTACAAATTATAAATATTTATATTTTACCCCTATCACAGGTTATGGTTTTGCATGGTGTAGTCATTTTTTAATTGAAAATAATAGGCCGGCTACTTTTAAATATCCCTTATATAGCTTTATAGGAGATTGGATAATGTTTAAGGATATATTAACAGGAAAAATAAAATTATGAAGAAACTGCTACTATCCCTACCTATTATGCTGCTTATTAACTCTTGCGCTTTAATATTAAATTTTAACGACTTACCTACTCCCAAAGGGAACTATATAATTGGCACTGATTTATATGATTGGGAAGATAAATTTAGAGATGAATGGTTTACAAAAGATAAAATTGATACTAGGAAAATACCCGTTCAAATATGGTATCCAGCATCAGAAAAGTCAGATTCTCTCTATCCCTATATGGACTATCCTAAGATTAGAATAAACTCAATTTCAGAAGCAATTGATAAGCCTAAAGGTTTTGTTAAGCCTGCTGGTGATGTTGAAGGAAATTCATATTATAAAGCAAGACCTCTAAATAAAAAATTCCCTTTGATAATATTTTCACATGGACTTGGGGGTTATAAAACTCAAAATTCTATTGCTATTGAGGCACTTGTCAGTAACGGATATATAGTAATTGCACCTGATCATACCTATGATGCAAATGTTACAATTTTTAACGATGGAACAACCATAGATTTTGATTCTGAATTACCACCAGGAGTTTCAGAAGAGGAATTTTGGAGTGTAAGACTTCCTCAAATTAATACTAGAGCTTCTGATATAAGTTTTGTTATTGACAAATTGCAGACAATGAAAGATTATGATATCTATAATTCTATAGATTTTAATAGTATAGGTGTATTTGGACATTCATTTGGTGGCGCGACATCTGTTGTTACATCTTGGAATGATACACGAATTTCGGCTTGTTTAAATCTAGATGGATGGTTTGTTCCTATTGTAGATGAAATAATAAATACTGGAATTAAAATTCCATTTTGTTATATAGGGCAAGAGAGCTGGGGTAAAGATACTCTTAATTATGATAAATTAGATAAATTTTACTCAAATTGTAGTTCAGATATTTATCTATTAAAAATTAAAGGTACAGAACATAATGATTTTGCAGATTTACCTCATTTTAGCAATATTGGAAGGATGATAACATCTGGTAAAAATGTTGATCAAGAATTTGCAAAGAGATTAAGCTATACAATCGTTGGTTTTTTTGATGAATATTTAAAAGGGACTAATTATAATTGGACAGAAGAAATTATTAATAATTATGAAACATCTATTAAATTTAAATAAATATACTCTATTTGTATTTCTGTGTTTATTTTTTTCATGCCAGGATAATTTAACTGAGCCTATTGATTGCGCTGATTATGATTTATTTGAAGATGAATGCGGCCAATGTACCCAATGCAATGAATCTTGTGATTGTGATTTAGATGAATGTGATTGGAACCTATCAAAAGATAGTTGTGATGTTTGTTTTGGAAATAATTCATCGTGTACTGGATGTATGAGTAATCTTGCAATTAATTATAATGATGAAGCTACAATTGAATGTGACAATTGCTGCGTATATTCAAATATATTTATTATCTACTCTGATGAAAATGGTTTTGATCCAAGTCTGCATCAAACGAATATTAATGTTCCAATATATTGGCTAAATAATTCAAATCATGAAATCACTATTAAAACTATTAATAGTTCACAACCTGGTTGTATTAAAAATCAAGACTCAATTTTTAATAATAATGATTGCTCTTCATATGAATCTTTAGAATTATGTGAGCAAATAAATGAAGGATGTATTTGGGATACTCCCTTATCATACAATCAAAACTGGGATGAATTTGAAGTTACTATACCAGCTGGGACTGGGCAAACATCTCAATCACAATATTATTTTATAGGTTTTCAAAATCCATCAGGTTATCAATATTATTATGAATCAGATACTGAAAGTTCTGAAAATGGTTTTATAAATGTTGTCGATAATTAAATCTAATGACTGAAAAACTAAGACCTTTCCATTTAGCTTTCCCCATTACAAATATAAAAAAAACAATCAAATGGTACACCAATACTCTTGGGTGTAAAATAGGAAGAATAAATGATCGTTGGGTTGATTTTAATTTTTATGGTCACCAAATATCAGCTCATTTAATAGATAATGAAATAAACTTTCAAAATAGTAATATAGTTGACGGTGAAAATATTCCTTGCAGACATTTCGGAATAATTTTAACAAAAAGAAAATGGAATAAATTATCAGATAAATTGATAAATGAAAAAATTGATTTTTTAATCAAACCAAATATAAGATTTATTGGTGAAAAAGGTGAACAATCTACTTTTTTTATTAAAGATCCAAGTGGAAATATTTTAGAATTTAAATCATTTAAAAATGATAGGATGATTTTTGATAGTTAGGTATTTAATATCGTTTGAATAAGTATGATAACATCTTGAACATTTATGTTCCCATCATTATTAACATCTCCCGATTCTAAATAATTAGCAGATAAAATTATATTTATCAATAAAACAACATCACTTATATTAATTATAGAATCTCCATTTAAATCTCCTATTAAAAAATCATTATTACATACTAGTTCATATAAAAAAGAACTTGAATACTCTGTTTCAAAATTCATATTAGAATAAGGTGAATGTCCTTGATTTTGATAAGTATGTAAAGCACTATAATTTCCAAGTTCGATCATTCTTTCATGAATTATAAAACTTCCATCTACAGCCATATTCAACCCAAATAAAGTAATTAAATCATCATCATATGGAACAACATCATCTAAATCACCATGCATACTTACAATTGGAATATCATTTTCTACAATCCAATTTCTATTGCCAACTGCTCCTGATAAATTAACTATACCATCAAAATTTGAGTCATACCCTGGATTACCGGACAAACCATCTAAACCTCCAATACTATCATAATCATCATATAAAAATTCTGGAACTTCTTCATATTCATTTAAATAAGCAGCATTAATAACTGTAACTGCACCAGCTGAATATCCACCAGCATAAACTCTGTTTACATCTATTTTATAATCATCAAATAATTCATCATTCATTTTAAAATATCTAATTGCTGCTTTTAAATCGTGGATAGCTTTCACTACAGCTCTATACGCATTTTCTTCATTAGCATTAAAAAGTAATAAATGCTGAGATAGTCTATAATCTATAGCAACAGAAACATAACCCATTTTTGCATAATTAGTACATAATGCAACGATATCAGATGAGGATTTAGAGCCACCTACAAAAGAGCCTCCAAATAGAAAAAATATTAAGGGTCTTTCATCGAAATAATCATTTTCTGGTAAATATATATCCATGTATAAACTTTCAAAATATTCTGATCCTAAAATAGTTTGATTTATATTTTCACCGTATGGAACTCCGTAAATAATATCTACATCAAATATTTCTGAAATATAACGCTCATCTTGGCATTCTTCCTGAAAAAAGCAAATTGATATAAATATAAATGGTAATATTCTATTCATAGTTAAACTAACTTTACTGTTTTTTATAAATTGAGATTAAGACTAAACCTATTCCAGTTATACATCCCCCAATGAATATATTTAATGAAATATACTCCGAAAAAATAAAAAATGCAAAGAATGTAGCAATAATTGGTTCACCTAATGGAAAAGCTGCAACAATTGTAGGAGGCACATATTTTAGAGAGTAGTAAATTGAATTGTGTCCTAATATTGTAGGAACAAGTCCTAGAAAAAAAAGACCAAGAAATTCATTCCTATTAAAGCTAAACAATGTTTCGTTAACCAAAATAGAAATTATAAACAGTGTAAATGATGCTGATAAATATAATAATCTTGTATACACAATTGTATCTTCTTTTTGTCTAACTTGTTCTCCAATCATAAGTGCAATAGCAATACAAATAGAACATAAAACTGCATATAAATTTCCAATTGTATATTGGGACTCTATATTAAATTGATAACCTAAAATAATTATTGAGCCAATCAATGTTAAAAATAATCCAAATAAAATTTTACTACTATAATATCTCTTTAAAATATATAGTTCTATGATGAGAGTAAAAAATGGTGCTAAAGTTCCTAAGAATGTAGCATTAGCTATTTTTGTAATTTTAATAGCTTCAAAAAATAATGCAAAATGAATTCCAAGCAGTATCCCAGCACATATTGTTCTATTTATATTTATATTTACTTTCATTTTACCTTGCGGTTTTATAAGACTGAAAAGCCAAAGTATTATTGCAGCAATAAACATCCTCCAAAATGAAATTGAGACAGCGTTAACACCGACTAATGCTCTTCCAATTATAGGAGAAGTACTTACAGATAGTAGAGCAAGAATAAGAAGTAAAGTAATTTTTGAATTCATGATGTTGCGAAAATTAAAACATGTTATATTAAAAATGGCATAATATTTAATGATTTATTATATTATTAAATAATTAAAAGGTTAAAAAATATGTTTACTAAAAAATCAAAATTATTTCTTTTTATCTTAGCTTTAAATATAAGTACTCTTTTATCTGATGAATTTTCAGAAGGCCCATATGGTATGAATTATTTTGACATAGCTGAATCATTTAGTGTTCCTGATTTAAATATTTCACTTCAAGGGGATGTCAACCTAGATGAAACTATAAATATTCAAGATGTCATTTTACTTATAGGGCAAGTTTTAGGCAATACAAATTTGAATGAAGAACAACTAGATCAAGCCGATCTTAACAATGATAATGTTATTGATGTTTTAGATATTGTTAATGTCGTTTCCAAAATATTATATCCACAAAATCCTGAATGGAATTTAGAACAAAATTGGACAGGTAATGAGTCTTATATCTTTATCCATTTTGATGCAAATGTTAGTACCTCAAGCGCTTTATGGGGATCTAGTACTAGGGAGCAATTATTAACAACATCTCCCAATAATGTTCACTATTTTTTCATTTCAAATAGAACGCAGTATGAAAGTGATATGCTTCAGATGAAAGAAATTTATGATGAAATATTAGAAGAATTTTCATTAGAAGATCAAAATCATTGGAATAATCATTTGCATTTTATAAATGAAAAAACATCAAACCTTAATAATTGGTTATCAACTGCATTAACAGGAAAATTTGCTTTAGCAATCGATAGTTTTCAACAACTACGAGAAATCGGGTACCTAGGTAATCCTGCAACATTTTCAGGAACTTACATTCATTACTTAGCTCATGAAGCTCTTTATTTTGATTATGAAAACAATACATTTTCTGAAACAAATAATAACTATAATGAAATAACAATTTTCGAAAGAGAACATTATACTGGTGGCTGGGCTGCAAGTATATCTCAAGTATTTGATGTCCCAAATCAACAAGAACTTTCACAGTATAATAAAATGGAAGTCGAATTATTAAGAGGATGTCCAGATGCTAATATGAATTATAGTGATGCTGGATGTGATGATTATGATCGTATTGCTAGATTATATTTTTGTGATTTAGATGGCTCAAATTGCTATGAAATAGCAAAATGGATAACTCCTTTTGATCGACAACCGCATTCATTAACTGATATTAGTCCTTTTTTATCTATACTTAGATCAAATGAAAATGAACAAAAAATATTAAAATTCCAGGAATCTGGATGGCCAAATAGTTTATTAACAATTAAATTAAGATTATATAACGGTGTAAATGAAGATGGATACGCTCAAGTAATATATCCTTTATGGAATAATACTGTTCAATTTAATCCAGATTACAATGAAAATAGACCTGCTCAAGTTTTCTCAGTACCATCAAATGCAACAAAAGTCGAGTTTGTTTCATATATATCAGGCCATGGATGGGGAAGTGCTGGATGCTTTAATTGTTGTGAGTTTTGTAATTCAAGACATATTTTTTCCATTAATGGTGGAGTATATGAGTTTAATCAATCATTTCCTGATGCTTCATCTAACACTCATTGTATGGATCCTGAAACAATTCAAACCACAGGTGTAATTCCAAATCAATATGGAACTTGGGGCTACGGAAGAGCAGGATGGTGCCCTGGCAGAGATGTTAAACCATACATAATGGATATAACCGAACATATAATAGCAGGTGATGACAATGTTATAGATTACAACGCATGCAGAGTAAGCGGTAATTCTTGTGTAAGTCCTCCTCCTTGTGCAGGAGATGGATATTGCCCAGAAATTGCAATGTCTTCATATATTATTGTTTATTATTAAGAAGATTTTTTATTAAATTATAGTAAGATTTTTTTTAACAAACATGAAAGGAGGTAATCAATTGGATACGACGTATTTAAGCTATGATTACAACCTTGGAGTTATTTTTAATTTCTAGATTTGTAATCTAAATAACTTAAATCAAGGTTTAGATGACTCTACATCTAAATTAATAAAAAGGGAACTATATAATAGTTCCCTTTTTGTTTATATTCAAATTTCTTTTGAATAATCTAGACTAAATGGAACGGGTTTAAATCCTAGAGATTCATTGATTTTATACATTGGATTATTAATTTCATTATCTGTTCTAACCTCATAAATTTTTTTTTCTTTTAGCTTTTCAAAAGCTACAATTTTTAAAGCTGTTGCGATACCCATTCTTCTAAATTTCTTAATTACACCAAGTGAACCTGTCCATGCCTTTTGAGGCTCCGTTTTAGGATAGTATTCTAAATCTGTCGAACCAATATACTCATCATTTTTGACAGCAATAATTTCAGCAGCATAATAATTCTCTTCGAAGTTTTCTTGATTTTTAATAAATTCTTCAAAAGGTTCTCTTTCTCTAGCAATACCTTCAGGCATGGGAATATCCTTGCCATAAGCCCAGCATAACTGTTCTAATTTTTGATAATGGCCAGACCAATTTTTCATTTCATATTTAGAATCATATAATTTTATACCCCTCAATTCTAATTTTTTAATTAATGGATAATATTTTTTTAAATCAATTTTTCTTATGTCACAAGAATACTCTCTATTAGTTTGGACTAGTTTAAACCCTTCTTTATCCAGCAGTTTTTTATGCTCACTATAATTTATATGATTATATATATTTGTATGTAGCTTATTGCAATTAAAAATCTTTATGTTATTAATCATTTTATTGTATAATAATTTTCTATATCCTTTATTATTATAATCAGGATCCAAATGTAATGTATAAAAACAAGTTCTATGATTTTTTTCTCTTCCTTGAGAATAATATAAAACTCCTATGAGTATATCATTACTATAAAGCAACAATCTATCTCGAATAATACTTTTATCCCGAATTTTCCAATCATTTTTATCATCATCAGGATGATTTATTGAATCGTGATTAACAAGATTATCAATCCTTGAAAGATCGATAAATTCATTATCAGTTGCTGTAAAATTTTTAATTGTAATCATATATTATAATAGTGATATTTTATATATAATTATAAAATAAAATAATAGCTATGTTACCAAATATAAAATCGCAGTTTATGTTAGATCCTAAAATTACACATCTAAATCATGGATCTTTTGGTGCAACTCCAAAACCTATATTTGATTCACTTGTTGATTGGCAGAAAAAATTAGAAATGAATCCAACCAAACATCTAGGTTACGATATCTATGATTTTTTAAAAGAATCAAGAAAATCTCTAGCAAATTATATTCATTGCGATAAAGATGATATTGCTTTTATGCCAAATCCATCAACAGCACTAAATACAGTTATAAAAAGTTTAGATATAAAAAAAGATGATGAAATATTATCTTCAAATCATGAATATGGAACTTTAGATAGAACATGGAATTATATATCAAAAAAAACAGGTTCAAAATATATTCAAGTTCCAGTGGTATTACCATTAGAATCTGAAAATGATTTTATTGAAACATTTTTAAAACATATAACGAGTAAAACAAAAATTATTTTTTTAAGTCAGATAACAAGTTCGACAGGATTAATATTTCCCATTAAAAAAATATGTGAAATTGCTAAACAAAAAAATATTATCTCTATCATTGATGGAGCACATGTTCCAGGGCATATTAATCTTAATATCAAAAAATTAAACCCGGATATTTATACAGGAGCATGTCATAAATGGATGTGCTCCCCAAAAGGAACTGCATTTTTATACGTAACTAAAAAATTACAAAATATTATAAAGCCACTTGTTATTAGCTGGGGTTATGATTCTGATCTACCTAGTCATTCTCAGTTCCTAGATTATCTTCAATGGCAAGGGACAAATGATATCTCATCTTATTTAACGATCCCTGATACAATTAATTTTTTAGAAAAAAATAACTGGAAAAGTATATCCCAAAAATGTAGGGAATTAAATATATGGGCAAGGGATGAAGTAAATAAATTATTGAAAATAGAATCTATTTCAGATGATAAATTTTTAGGTCAAATGAGCAGTATTCCAATCAAGTCTAGTGATATTTTAGAAGATCAAATAGAATTTTATTTAAAATATAACATTCAAATTCCTTTTTTTAAATGGCATGAGAAAGAGTTTTTAAGAATTTCAATTCAAGCATATAATACCAAAGAGGATATTTTCAAACTACTAGAAGCTTTAGACGATAAATATAACTAAAGAATAATTTCTTTCCATTTACCACTTTGAAGCCTCCATATAGTATATCCGGCAATAAAAGTAAGATGTGATGCAAAAGCAATCCAAGCTCCCCAGTATCCTAGATTTAATGTAATTCCTAAAATATACACCAAAGGAATAAACAATAACCAATGAGATAATATATCAACAAAAGCAAGAACCTTTGTATCACCAGCTCCAGTTAATGCAAACCAAAGGGTAAAACATACAGCATCAATAAATTGAATAAATCCAACAAATTTTAAACCGGGAATAGCTATACTTATTACATTTATATCGTTTGTAAAAATTGGTATTATATAATCTGCAAAACTAATAAAAAAAATGCCCATCAATCCCATCATTAAAAATGATCCTCTCAAACTTTCATAAATTGCAGATTCAGCTTTATCAGGGTTTTTTTCACCTAAGAATTTTCCAACTAAAGTTGAACATGCTTGACCTATACCTATAGCAGGCATAAATGAGGCATGCATAATTCTGAAAACTACCTGTGTTGCAGCAAGTTCAAAAATTCCAATAATAGCAATGAGCTTATAGAAAACAGCTAAGCTTAGAGCAACAAGTGTTTCTTGGATAGCAATAGGAGAAGCAATTTCAATTTGTCTTTTAAACATTTTTTTATCTAATGAAAAGTTAAAAACCTCAAACTTTTTCATAATATCGCTCTTAAAAAGATATAAAAAATAATGAATAAAGAGCCAAACACACGCAATCATTGTTCCAATTGCTGCTCCTTTAACTCCAAGTTCTGGGAAATAATAAAAAGTCCATAACTTTGATAAAAAAGAAAATGCTGTTCCATCTAAATTTTCAATAATCCTATCAGTTCCAAAAATAAGACCAAAATTCAAATATAAGTTTACAGCATTTGAAGATAACGTTGCTTTCATATGAATCTTAGTTTTTTCAATTCCAGTATAAAAACCTTGAAATACAAAACTTGCATAAAGAAAAAATAAACTTAAAAAATTATAATATGCATAATCGATACTAAGTTTAAATGCATCAATATTTGATTTACTTATAAAAAGAGATATGATTGCATCTATATAAAAACATATAATAAAAGTTATAGGTATTCCTATGAAAAATGATAAGCATAGCATATTCCAAAGAGCTGCACCACATTTAGTATATTGTTTCTCTCCAACTCGTCTAGCAACAAAACTTTGTGTCCCTGTTCTAAATGCTATACCTAAACTAATAAAAGTCCAAGCTACCATACCAGCAATACCAACAGCCGCAATAGCATTAGCGCCTAGATGACCAATCATAATTAAATCTACAACACCCATCAAAACCCTACTGGTGTTACTGATTATGACCGGCAATGCTAAAACAAAAATATATTTAAATAATTTTTTATCCTTAGGAAGGAGAAAAGAAAGCACTAGAATCCAACGTCCATTCCACCACTTTGATTATAGCCTCTTTGATTTTCACGCTTATATTTTTTCTTTTGAAAATCTCCAAAACGATATTCAAAAGTTACTGATAAATTCCTTTTACCTCTTCTATATTCAGAATTCAAAACCTCTCTAATATCAAAAATATTATCACCATCTAAATCAATTAATTGATCTGTCTTAATATCAAAACCACCAGAATCAAATACATCTTTAAGCTTTACTGTAAAATTAAAACGCTTATTTACTTTTTTCTTATAAGTTAAATCAAAACGTCGCATACCCTTTATTTCTCCAGATGATATAGTCATCGGAGATGAGAAATGTGAATAAGCACCAATTTGTTGATCATTTTGTAATCTAATAGTTGAATTAATCATACCCCAAAATCCATATTCATTTCCTTGTTGATCAGCCTCAACACCATCTAAAATATTATTCCAATAATTTCCATTAATCATAATATCCCAATTTGGAAGAGGTCTTGTCATAAATGTAAAATCTATCCCTCTATCAATTGATTCTGAAACATTGTCCCAAGATAAAACCATATAATTCGTTTGATCAGAATTGTCATTTGAATCATTACATGTTGAACCATAACAATATGTATCTTTATCTCTATCAATCATATCTTTTACTGTTGAGTAATATAATGATGCTTTTAAAAATCCTATTGGAATCCTATTTGAATAGCTAATTTCAGATTTATAAATATCTTCAGGCCTTAAATAAGGATCCCCTTGTCTAATAAATCCTGCTTCTGCCTCTTCTAAATCTGGGATAGGATTTAAACTCCAATGTGATGGTCTTTCTATTCTTCTTCCAAACTCAAATTTAAAATTACCTTTTCCTTGTGTATCATATAAAAAGTATATAGATGGATAAACTCTAGTATGTTCGTAAGTAACATCTAAATCTTCTCCAAGATTATTAATTAAATTACCAAACAATGTTTCTGAGCAAATCCCATCATCCCAACTACAAAAACCACTTTGCTCACAATTTAATTGATCTAAACTAGAACAATCTGATTCATCAAAATTAATAACTGATTGTTTTTCTTGATCTTCAAAACGTGCTCCAACTTGCATCCCAAATTTTTCAGTAAAATTATATAATACATTTATATATGCTGCGTAGATTGAGTTATCGTAGCTCCAGTTAAAATTTTCATTTTCTATTATAGAATAATGTTTATCATCTCCTTTATCTTGTTTAAAACCAATCTCATATTTTGAATCTTTATTAAATTTATTTTCTATTGGGGCAGTATAATCTATTCTAAATATTTTATCTATTCCTTCATCTTGAACCACTTCATCAGTATACCCTGTCCTTACTTCAGATCCATCATGATTATCATAATCAAATTCAATAGAGAAATTTTTTTTATTTTCTTGATCATCTATAAAATATCCAATTCCATAATTAAGCGCGCTACTTTCTTCATTTTCAATTGTTTCAAATGGATTTTCTAAATCATCATCTATAATAACTGTATTGGTATCTAATCCTTTACTCTCAATATAAGTAAGATCAAAAGCTAATAGCCCTATATCACTAGGGTAGTGTTCAATTCCAACTTTTAAATTATTTTTTTCTGGATACTTTTCAGAGAATTCTTTTGAACTAGTATTAGATGTAATATTATTATCTAAATCATAATACAATGTATTTCGTTCCCCTCTCCCTTGCTTTTGCCTTTCACTTATACTGTAGCTAGAGAATATATTCCACTTATCTTTGAATGAATTAAATGTTCCTGATAAATTTTTTCCATTCCATTCTGAAAGATTTAAATTTAAATTCCCACTTCTTCCTACAAATTCATTTTTACTTAGAACAATATTAATGATACCAGCCATACCATCTGGATCAAACTTTGCAGATGGTGTTGTCATCACCTCAACTTTTTCAATCATGTTTGCGTTTATCATATCTACACTTAATTGTGATTTTCTACCATCTATCAAAATTGTTACATTAGAATTTCCTCTAAGAGAAATATTACCATCAGCATCTACTGTTATTGAAGGTAATTTTTCTAAAATTTCATCTGCCGATCCACCTTCAGCTCTTGCAGTTTCAGCTACAGGATAGGTTGTTTTTGCAATATCTTCTATTACTGGAGCCAACTTATCTACTACAGAGACTCCTTCTAACATAATTGTTCTAGCATTAATTCTGATTTGCCCTAAATCTAATTCTATTTTATCTGGAGGTTTAATTATCAGGCTATCTATGATCATATCTTCATATCCGATGTATTGAACAACTAAAAAATATTTACCAAACGGAACTTTATCTATTAAAAACAACCCACTTTCATCTGTTATTCCACCTGAAATAATGTCATCAGAATTTTCTTTGACAATTGATATATTCGCATAAGCTTTTGGATCTTCAAGCATATTGTCAATGACACTGCCCCTTACAATACCAATAGGTTCATACTTTTGCTCTTTATGCTTATGATTATCATTATGATTATGATCTTCACCATGGGCTAAAATAACTGAACAAGTCAAATATATAGTTATAAATAGTTTAAATATCATGATTAAAATTTACATCTTCATATGCATATACTACTAAGAGTATATATCACTCAAATATAAATTTTTAATAACTCATTCCATCTAGTTGTATAACAAGGTGATAAGCTTTGTTGTCTTAATTTCAAATTACTATGATATCCTTGCGCAGCATACCTAATACTATCTCTTCCCATTTTTTTATTAATTAAATCCATAGTACTCATTATTGCTTTACTTTTTTTACGATTCTTATTGTCAAATATATCGCATTGTACATGATTTGTTGGAATTATACCACTTAAAATAACTCCTGCTTTTTTATAAAAATATCCTTTTTGATATACTTTTTTTAGTTCGTTTAAGATATAATTCAATATTTCTCCCGTATCATCTGTCGCAATGGGGAACTGCACCGTTTTATAAATAATATTTTGATCTAAATCTTTTCTAAAAGGATTAGTCATAATAAAAATATGGGCAATTTTTGTTGAGCATGATTGAGATCTTAGTTTCTCAGCACATCTTGTTGTATACATGGCAATTGATGATTCTAAGCTGCTATAAGAGGTTATCATCTTACTAAATGTTCTGGATGTGGATATACTTTTTTTACCAACATTTAAATTATTAATTTTATTACAAGATATACCTCTTAATTCTTTAACCATTCTTTCACCGACAATAGATAAATTCGAACGAATCCATTTTAAATCACAATTTTTTAATTGTTCAGCAGTATTAATTCCATATCTTTTTAAAAATAAATTAGTTTTGAAACCAACACCCCATATTTTTTGAATTGGGATATCTTTTAATAAATAATCATAATTATCTTCATTTATTAAAAAAACTCCTATTCCACTATTATTTTTTGCAATATAATTTGCAATTTTAGATAATGTTTTTGTTTTAGCTATACCAATAGATACTGGAATTCCTGTGCACTGCAGTATTTTTTTTCTAATATTACTTCCCACACTTAATAAATCACTATCTTTAAATTCTTTAAGATCTAAAAAAGCCTCATCAATAGAGTAGATTTCAATATCAGGAATAATTTGAGAAACAATAGTCATTACACGCTGTGATATATCACCGTACAACGCAAAATTAGTTGAAAAAACTTCAATATTATATTTTTTAATCAAAGAAGATATTTTAAATGCAGGAACACCCATTTTAATACCTATTTTTTTTGATTCATTAGATCTTGCAATAACACAACCATCATTATTAGATAGAACAACAATTGGTTTTTTATTTAATTTTGGTTTGAAAATTCTTTCACAAGAAGCGTAAAAATTATTACAATCTACAAGTCCATACATAGCTACCTACAATGATGGATAGTATGGGTTACAACTCCCCATATCTGGAAATCCATTTCATCAGTTATTGAAATTAATCCATATTTTTTATTAGCAGGGATTAAAAATAATTTGTTATTTTTTTTATATAATTTCTTAACTGTAAAATCTCCATTAATAACAGCAATAATAATATCATTAGATTTTGGATTTAATGACTTATCTACTACCATAATATCTCCGCTATATATTCCCTCTTCAATCATGGAATCTCCTTTTACATAAATATAGAAAGTAGATGCTGGATGTTTAATTAAATACTTATTTAAATCTAAGGATATATCTAAGTGATCATCTGCAGGCGATGGAAAGCCTGCTTCGATTGAAGAAGAATATAAATTAATTGATAATTTAGATTGAACCGAGGATTTATATATTTTGCTTTTATTCACTTAATTACTCGTAAGTTTACCGTAAGTATTTTAAGCGAATTTTATTGCTATATCAAGCTATTTTTTAATAAGTGAAAATTCAGAACTAACAATTCCTAAAACAACTATCATTCCACCAACCCAGCCATAAACTCCTAAAATTTCTCCTGCAAAAGTAGTTGAGAAAAGAGCAGCAAATACTGGCTCTAAACTTAACAGAAGAGCCGTTTGATTAGCATTCAAAATAGTCTGAGCCCAAACCATAAGCAAAATAGCAACAAAGGTTGCCAAGAACCCTGTTACTAAAATAGCGATAATCAGTCTTTGAGAAATTATTATTTCAGGACTTTCAAATATAAAAACACTCAATGAAGAAAAAAGTGAAACAAACATAACTTGAGATAAAAACAAACGTGCAATAGAAGATCCTTTACTAAGATAATAATCCTGAGCTATTATATGAATAGCAAAAGATAATGCGCAACCAAATGTTAAAATATCTCCTATATTAATTTGTCCTCCAGAAGGATTTAACAATACATACAAGCCAATGGTAGCTAAAGAGACAGATACCCATATTTTAAAATCAACTTTTTTAATTCTAAAAACCGATAAAAGGACAGGAACTAAAATTACACTAACACTTGTTATAAAAGCTGATTTGCTAGGCGTTGTTTGCATTAAACCATAATTTTGAAAGGCATAACCTGCAAATAGACATAAGCCACAGATAAGACCACCTGTCATTTCTAAATGATTTATATCCTTTATTTTTTTATTTAAATATATAAGACCAATAAAAAAAGCCAGTCCAAATCGTAGAGAAGCGAACATATAAGGGGGAGCATCATTTAGAGCCTCTTTCACCATAACAAAAGTAATTCCCCATATTATGGTTGTAGCAACCATGGATATTTGAGCAAGTCTTTGTTGACTCATGATTTAATTCCAGTATAAATCGTAGCAATTCCAAATGTATAGTCTGAATAATCAACCTCCTTGAATCCTATTGATTTCATCTTTTCAGAAAGCTCTTTTCTACTTAAAAAATAATCTACAGATTCGGGTAAGTATAGAAAAGCATCTTTTCTAGATAACATTGCTCCCAATATAGGAACGAGTCTATTAAAATAGAATCTAAAAAAAGGAATAAACCATTTAACTTTTGGTTTTGAAAATTCTAAAATTGCTATTCTACCACCCGGCTTGAGAACTCTGTGAAATTCTGATAGCCCCTTATCATAATTACCTAGGTTTCGAAACCCAAACGAAATAGTTAAACCATGGAAACTATTATCAGAAAAACCCAGATCTTCACCATCTCCTTGGATAAAGGATATATCCTCTTTATTAAAACCTTTTTTTACTTGCTTCAATTTAGCCAAATCAATCATTTTATCTGCAATATCAAGCCCTACTAATTTATTTTTAAATCGCCTATACATACTAAAAACAACATCACCTGTACCTGTTGCAATATCAAGCAAGTAATCTGATTTATTTAAATTAAACTTTCTAACAAGATTATATCTCCAATACCTGTCTACTCCAAAGCTAGATATAGTATTAAATAAATCATAACGCTTTGAAATATCATTAAACATATTTTTTACATATGTTTTTTTATCTTCTCCATGATGAACAAATTTTGACATAATATTATTTTTTGATATTAAAAGACTATAAAATATACGTTCTATAGATGAACTATTTTAAATAGATTTATGTATCAAATAAGATTAAAAAATGCAAAATTTTAAGTTTAAATCATTTTTAGAGAAAATATTTTCTGATAAACACAGCTTTGGCGAAATGTCTATTATAAAATATGAAGAAATTATTGATTATAAAATCGATAGTATCCTTAATTATAAATCAAAGAAGAAAAATACTTTTTACATGAAATATCCATCAGGTACAAAATATTTTGGATATGGAAAGACAATACTAGTAGATATAAATAAAAAGAGTGATATTAAATTTTTAAAAATAGATCCAGGCAAAATACTTACTAATAAAAATAAAAGTTTAAAATTTTTTGGAGGTCTTTCTTTTGATTTAACAAGTCAAAGTTATTACCCATGGAAAAAAATTCCCAAAGGAAGGTTTATAATTCCAAAGATACTTATTACACGGAAATCAAGTAAAACGATAATAACATATTTTAAAATTATCAATAAAAAAACACGCAAAAGCTATATTTTAAACGATTTTTTAAATGAACATCGCTTTATCAATAGCACTAAGCATACTAAAATAAATAGTAGTACTAAAATTAATTTTGAATATGAAAGTCCAGGCAGAAGTATATACTTACAAGATATTCAAAAAATTATAGCTAAAATTAATAACAGAGATTTATCAAAAGTTGTTATTTCTAGAATGATAAAGTATTCTTTAGAAAAAGATTTAGATAAAGAAGATTTAATTAAATATTTAAATAAAAATCATAAAAACTGCTTTAATTTTTTTATCAATTTCAATAAAAATAAATCATTTATGGGTTCAACTCCTGAAAAACTTATAAGGCTTAATAAAAGTAATCAATTATCAATTGATGCTATTGCTGGTAGTTCAAAAAATAAACATGATTTAAAAACAATTAAAGAAATTGATGAACATAATTATGTTATTAAACATATTAAAGATATAGTTAATCCAATTTGTAAAATAATATCTATACCTAAAAACCCTAAAATATTGAATCTAAACTATATTTACCATTTAATCACATCTATTTCAGGTGAACTAAAAAATAAAATTCATATTATAGATTTAATAGATAAACTTTATCCTACTCCTGCACTATTGGGATACAAATCTAAAGAAGCACTTAAAGTTATTAATAATACAGAAAAAACAGATAGAGGTTGGTATGGTGGATGTATAGGTTTTTTTGATACTGATGGATGTGGCGATTTTTTTGTTCCTATAAGATCATTTTATCTAAACAAAAAAGATATGTTTATTTTTACAGGTAGTGGGATTGTTTCTAAATCAGATGCAAAAAAAGAATGGGAAGAAACAAAAATAAAATCAAAACATATTTTAGACTACTTTAAATAAAAGGTATTTGATAAGTCACTCAATGTGAGTGACTTATCAAATTAAATAGTATTATTTTGAATCCATTTTTGCTGCGGACCAAATCATTAAACCAAATGCTGTTTTATTAACTAAGTCTGCTAAATTATATACAACATTTAATGATGCATCATCTAACCAATAGCCAATTGGATAAATCGACCAACCGATAAGAACAATCATTCTCATAGCTTTAAAAGCAAATTGACTTGCTTCATTGTTACTTGAAGCATTTACTTTGGCAGCATCACCTACAAAAATTAAGTATATAACACCGGCCCAACCTAGCATTCCAACAACAAAACCAGAAGTCTGGCAACCAACACAAGTTTCTCCTAGGTAACCACCAACAAGCATAACTAAACCTGCAATTAATAGTTTCCAAAAAACACGAGAACTCACAACAGTTACGGCTGCTAATATAAGATAGAATTCTACAATTTGTAATGGAACAGTTATAAACCAATCTACATATCTATAAGCAACTGGAGATGTACCTAATGCTGCAAGCTTACTCATTGTCAAATAATGCCAAAAAGCAATTCCTGTTACAAGTCCTGCGACTGTCATTGATGTTTTCCATTTTATACTTACATCTGCTCTTTCCACAAAGAAAAAAACAGTGGACGCAAGCATTATAGCCGTAGCTAACCAAAATGAAAACAAAGTGAAATCTGTTAAATCAACTCCTACCATCTGAAACTCCTTCTTTTGATTACAATTATTAAGTCTATTTTATGAGAAATTATATATTATATGCAATAAAATATAACTTGAGAATGTTTATTAATTTAAAATAATATTAACTACTAATATAATATCTTGAATATTAACTGAACCGTCAGAATTTATATCAGCTAATTGAAAATTAGGAGATTCAAACCCTAATACCATATTAACGAGAAGAACAATATCTAGAACATCAACAGATTCATCATTATTAACATCACCAATAATACCTGAAGCAGAAGATATATATTCGATAACAAAATCATCGATAGCAGCTTCAACTAAAGAACCTCCTGAGCCAGCATCCCCTGTATTAAAAATATCTTCAGCTACAAATTTAAAAAGAATATCTGATGAAAGACTTAAATAATCATTAATAACAAATCTTTGCTTTACCCAACTTGCATTTGAAATTGAGGTATTTTCTAATTCTTGCCATGTTGAACCACCGTTATTTGACACACTCACAACCCATTTATCATTATTCCCATTATCTCCAATATCATTAGTATACCACCTCCAATAAGTTAGCACAGCCTTATCAATTGAAGATAAATTAAATGAAGGACTAAAGAGCGTTGTATTCCCACCATCTACATCATCGTAGCTAGCATCATTTTGACCTGTGTCTGGATTCAACTGATATCCATTTCCTGTAAAAAAACATAACTCTCCATTTTCACTATGATCTAGACCAGGCTGAACCTGTAGACCTTGATCATTAAATGAGGATTGGGGAATATCTAAATTCCAGATTCCTGCTGTAGCAGTATCGGATGAATCTCCAATTACCCAACCATTTACATCTGTTTCAAATTCATTTACATATAAATCAGGTAAATCGCCTAAAATAAATAATATTGAATTACCGGGAGCATTATTAGGATATGTTTGTACTATTCCATCTGAATTTACAGCTAATATATAGTATTCAATTAACATTCCACTAAATAAGCTTTCGACTGAAGCTTCGTATATACTTCCTAATCCAGATTGAGACATAGACTGAACTAACCATCCATTACCTAAATTATAATGCAGTTCAACTCCATCTACTGTCCCAGAGTAAGAATTAACATTTGCTAAAAATGATAATGAACTTTGATTATTATAAGGCATATCTTCAAACGAATCATGAACAATATTAATACCAGAATTACTAATTCCATCAATTGATAGGACACCTGAATTAGTAGGATCTAAATAGCTACTTAATCCAGACCAAGCTCTATCTATTCTTCCATATCCATGATTATACTGTTGATCACAATAACAATCAGGGGAAGGATCACAATAATTAGTATAAATATAACTAGCTACCCCAACTTGTCTCTTATCTTCATTAAAAAATGGTGAACCAGATGAACCCGGAATAACCCTACCAAGATCATATTGAAATTCCCAATAATTTCCTCCAGAACCACCAGCTGAAACATTATCATTTGTAAATGAAATTTTCTTTATATCTCCACCAGGATGATGAATTCCTATTGCCTCATCTGGAGCACTATTTACAACAGACCAGCCCACATAATAAGGATTATACGAATCAGGAATATCAGAAGTTAGCCTAAGCAATGCAATATCAGCCCCTGAATCAATATTTTCTTGATAAAGTAAATTTGTACCACTAATACTTTGATTTAATGAACCTGAAGTCCCATTACAACTAGTACTCTGGTAATTAAAATAGACAACATAATTATTTGGACTCCCACTTACACAATGATCAGCAAACAATACGTATGGAGTCCTATCATTTTCAGTGTTATTTATGATGGAAGCAGAGCATAGACCTGATCCCATAGAAACTCTAACAGCTCCATTTATTTGATCTCGCCAATCATCACCCTCAGAACAAATCACATTTATATTGCAATCTTCTCTTGATTGAGAAGATGAATCATTATAGTAATTTAAGATATCTGTGTTATCATGAATAATTGAATCAATATTTAATTTAATATTTTTAATTTCATCAACTGGTACATTTAATTCTAAAATAATATATTCACTTTTAACAATTGAAGTAGAGAATGTCTGATTTGGCTTATTATTTGAATTTGTAAATGAACCAATATAATAAGTCTGCTCATAATCGTAAATATATAATTCTGCATTCTCCGTTAGAAAAAATCTATCAAAATTAAGACCTATTCCATAAGCTCCTCTAGATTCAATACCAAATAAGTAAGTAACCTCATTATTGTTATTGATAGTAGAAGCAAATTCTAATACATTAATATCTAAATCATACTCTTCACCATATTTAAATACCATTGGATCAAAGTTTGTATTAATAATTTGTGATTGATTGGTTGATACAGAGGAAATATTATCAATCCGTGAATCAAAATATTTTGGTATCCCACTATATTGGATTTGACCATAACATGCACCAGTAATAAAAATTATGTTAAGTATTGATTTAATCATATAATAAATTTATATAAATTTATTGTTAAAATAAACGTGTAAAATGTAATAAAGTGTAATGCAATCAAATACATCAAATATATCGTGGTCTGAGAATATCGCTAATCTTTTAGTAAAAAAAAGAATTAAACACGCCTGTATATCTCCAGGCTCAAGAAATACACCTCTTACACATGCACTAATTAAAGAAAAATCAATCAAATGTATTAGTCATATTGATGAGCGATCAAATGGGTTTTTTTCACTTGGGATAGCTAAAAAAACAAAATCACCTGCATTAGTCCTTACAACATCTGGAACAGCCACTGCTAATTTACTTCCAGCTATAATCGAAGCATATTATTCTATGACACCTTTAATTATTATTACAGCTGACAGACCTAAAAACCTTACAAATTCAGGCGAAAATCAAACGATTAATCAAGTTGATATTTATAAAAATTTCATAAGAAAAATGATTGATATTAATATCACTAACCAAGCATCAACATTAAAAAAAATAGATGATATAATTAACATTTCTAATGGAAATCATAAAAACATCCCGGGACCTGTTCATATAAATATTAGATTTGAAGAACCTCTTTTTGATAAAAAACAAAAAAAAGTTAAACTTACACCCAAAAAAAATATAATAATTAATAAAAAAACTAATCTCAAACTTCCAATATTTAAAAAACCACTTATTGTTTGTGGTCACCTAGACTCAACTGAAACTAAATATGTTTATAAATTAATTAAACAATTAAACTTTCCAGTATTTGCAGATATAAATTCTGATTTAAGGCATTATAAAAATAAAAATATTAAGGTTTTCTACGATTTTTATTGTCATAAAATTACAAGTCCTGATTTAATTATACGGTTTGGATCAAAACCAATATCAAAAAAATTGAATAAACTTTTATCAATTAATAGAACCAAAACATATCTTATAAACCCATATCTGTATTTTAATGACGATTCAAAATATATAATTAGAACATTTCCAAAAAATATTCTAATAAATAAAAATCATATAATTGATAAAAAATGGATAGATAGAATTGAAGATTTTGAAAATGGCATTATAAGCAACTATTCTACTATATCAAGAAAAAAAGACACTGAGTTTTCTATATTAAAATCATTATTAAATAACCTAAAAGAAAAAGATCATCTATTTATTGGCAATTCTTCTCCTGTACGTTCTTTTAATAAATATTCTGGCAAGCTAAAAAATCAAATTCATACGTTTACAAATCGAGGAGCAAGTGGTATTGATGGTATTATATCTACATCACTTGGTATATCTTCTATTAATAAAAAATCTAAGAATTTTTTAGTTATTGGAGATATTAGTTTCTTTCATGATATTAACGGATTTAATGTATTACAGTCAACAAAAATAGATTTAACTATTATTGCTATTAATAATAATGGAGGGAAAATATTTGCATCTATGGATTATGCAGATAAAAAAATTGATAGATTTAATGAATTTTGGGTTACACCTCAAAATATTGAGATAAAAAATATTACAAAAGTCTTCAACATTAAGTACTTCAAATTAAATGCTAAGAGTTTAAATGATAGATTAAGTAAAATTTCAAGTTTTAAAGGAGTTAAAGTAATTGAAATTAAAACGTCTCACTTATCTGATTTTGAAGTTGATAAAAAATTATCCTTAATATAATTTTTCACCCTCAGATTTGGCAATAACAGCTACCCCAACACTATCGCTAGATATATTAACCATTGTTCTAAACATATCAAGTGGTCTATCTATTGCTAACATTGAACCAACCCATATTGCAACAGCATCGCTAGATAGTCCAACTGCATCTGTAACTATAAAGAGCATTACAAGTCCAGCACTTGGTATGCCAGCAGCTCCAATTGATGCTAATAGAGCCGTAATGACCACTATAAATTGTTGACTAGCATCAAGTGGAATTCCCAATGCTTGAGCTATAAAAAGTACACCAGCACATTCGTATAAAGCTGTTCCATCCATATTAATTGTTGCACCCATAGGTAATACAAAACTAGTCACCTCATCTGAAGCCCTTACTTTATCTTTTACACAATCCATTGTAACAGGTAATGTTGCACTTGAAGAACTGGTAGAAAATGCAGTTACCATTGCGGATGCAATAGCACGAAAATGGATGATAGGATTGACTCTAACAAAAATTAATAAAATTAATGGTAAGACTATAAATAAATGGATTGTCAAACCTGTTGTAATTGTTAAAGCATACAATCCAAGCTCTTTGAAAATAGACAAACCCATATTTGAAACTGCCTTAGTTATTAATCCAAACACTCCAATTGGTGCGAGCATTATTACTATCTGAGTCATTTTCATTATAACTTTATATAATGCTTTTATAAATTCTAGGACGGAAGAGGATCCTTTGGAGTTTATGGAGCCCAATGTTATCCCAAAAAATAAAGCAAAAAAAATGGTTCCGAGCATATCTCCATCTGCAAATGCTTTAAAGGGATTAATAGGAATCATTCTTTTTAAAATATCCAATATTGATGTAGAAGATGTTAGTTTGTTTGTATCAAATGCTTGAATACTTTCTATGGTTGTTGCTCCTATTCCAGGTTGAATTGTATTGGCAAGAAAAAGTCCAATTAAAATAGCAACTAAGCTTGTGGATACATAATACAAAAATGTTTTGAATCCAAGCCTACCTATTTTTGCTCTACTTTTAACTGAGCAAATACCTATCACGATAGAAGTAAATATAAGTGGCACAATAACCATCTTAAGAAGTCTTATAAAAACATCTCCTAATAAAACAATCAATGTGTATAAAGGACTATTAACTCCTGTATTATTAAAATATACGCCCATAAAAGTTCCTAGTACCATGCAAATAATAATCTGCCAATGTAATTTTAATTTCATAGTTTTCTTTCTTTTTTATTATTCATTGAAAAACCATATATAATTGAAAATCCTAATTTCTGATAATTTAGATCTAAATCTGTAGGTTCAACAAAGATGTCATCACCCTCTATATTTCCTAATAAAGGGGGGTTAAATCCAGAGATATCTGTTATCGTTTTATTCTTTATATCATAGAAACAATAATCAAATCCTAATGTAATTTCATCTGAAATTTTATACTCTAATCCAATGGAAGCCATCAAACCTGTATTTAAATTGAAATTAGATTGATCAGTATTTATTTGTGTCATGCCAAGCCTCATACTGAGTGCTAATTGATCTTTTAACAAAAAAGAAGGCATTATGTATGCTGAATGAAAAGCTACTCTAGATTCTGCTTTTTTACCAAGCATAAACTCGGCACCAGCGTAGAGATTAAATTTTCCTTTAAAAAAAAGTACCTGTTGATACCCTATATTAATTCCAAGTTTATTATTGTAATTTTGATTAAACAGCGTTAGTCCGCTCTCTTTAGAAACACCTTCTATTGTGTATGAACTAGGAACATCTATTGTTGTAATAATTCTTGAAAAACTACTGGGGATAATGATTGAAAAAAAAACTCCTATATAAAAATATCTAATCATTTAAATTTTTAAAATGTCTACTTAAGGATACAACAATCCTTGAATAATCTATATTCTCGGTTGAAAAAACATGGTATCCAGATTCTATATGCCAGCTATGAGATAATTTATAATCAATCCCAAAAGACCACATAAGTCCTGAAGAGTTAAATTGATCAATATCTTTATCTAGTATATTATATCCTAACCGTAAATAGCTTGCCCATTTTTTCTCATACATAAATCTTAAGAAAAAATAAATAGAATCAAATTTTATATCTTGAATACTTTTATCCTTTAGATCTCTAGCAAACAAATTCTCAAATCCTATCCCTGACCATATATTATCTTGTTTATATAAAATTTTATCAAATCCAAATCCAACTCCAGATGATACTTTTTCATTATTATAACTTCCTGCGCCATCTATGGATATTCTTAGTATAGAAGTTGTTTTTCCATCGTAAGAAGATTCTGATTCAGACACATCCGGGTGACTAAGACAAATTCCCAAAAAGATTATTATATATTTAAACATTATTTTCATGTAATTATATTATCATTAAGTTAATTATAAAAAGATTATTCTATAAAATAAAAAAGGCCTCATAAAGAGGCCTTTTCTATAAGACTTATACTTTAATTAAAACGAATAAGTTAAAGTAATTGTTCCATCTGTTAAGCCACCATCACCATAACCAGTAATAGTTCCTACTGGATCTGTTAATAATGCTGAAGCAACAGTGAAGTCAGCTGTCATACCACCCCAGTTAAAACCAAGACCATATGAGAAGTCACTAACTCCTACGCCAACAACATCGTTATCGCCAGATATTTGATATGCCCAATCATAACCAACTCTTAAAGTAGCCCAGTCAGTCATGTTAGCTTCAACACCTAAAGTAGCTGTTTGGTGTAATACACCACCATTACCACCTTGTACGATACCCCATGAATATACTAAATCAGCACCGCCAACATCCATAGCAGTCCAAAAGTCAGCATCAATCATCATGTCACATGCATCACCACTTTCTAAATCACATACTAAGTTGTGAACAGAAACTACTGTGTTATCAAATAACCAGAAGCCAAAGTCAGTTCTGTAGTTTAGATTCATCATAGTGTCACCACCATCATTAGCAGTCATGTACTGAACACCGATTTCACCCCAGTTAAAAGTATTACCATAAGCAAGACTCATATCTGAGCTAGTGTTACCAGCACCATCATCATTGTTTGAGAAACCTACAGATACACCCATAGATCCATCACCCCAATGCATGTTAACCCAATCACCACTACCATAGTTGAATCCCCATGTAGTTGCATCTTTTTGAAATAAAAGACTCGCATGCTCCATATCGTCATCAGCACCAACGCCTGATAACTGCAAGTAAGCATGGTTATTTACTTGAGCTGGGAAAGCCGCTATATTAGCTTCATCACCTGGCCAAAGAGCAGCATTACCACCTAATGCGTCAATTCTTTGAGCCGAACCAAATAATGTTGCACATAAAGTCACAACAGTTAGGATTTTAGTTACATTCTTCATGTATGTTTTTCTCCTTTGTTATTGTTTCGTTCTTTTGTTTCGTAACAACTTATTTTAAAACAAAATCAGGTTGTATACGATACCAAAATCTAAAAGTTCCAAACTATTTCAAAAGGGATTCTTCAAATCGTAAGACTAGTGTTAGCACTTTGCACTTCCACACGCAAATTGGCCTTGATGAACCCACATTCCCCGTATATTACAAATATCCAAACATTCAATCCAAGCATTTAATGTATTACTTTAAGTGTTTTTTTAATTTATAGACATAAATCATTGAAAATCAATCACTTAATAACAAATATTTAATTTTCTTACATTTTGCTACTTAATTATTTATCGATAAAAAATTTTTGACTTTATTTAAATAAGATAAACCTATCTTATGCTTTCCATTAAATACATGCAACTCAGCATTATTACAAACTCTATTTATTTGTTTGTATACTTTTTCTGATTCACTTACATCAATCACATCATCATCTTTTCCATGTCCAATTAGTATCGGAGTACTGTATTGATTCATATGTATTTCAATACTATTTATCTTGGAAAATCCTGCTACAGGAAAAATACCGCCAAATTTATATTTTAATGATAATATAAAATTAAAACATACGGCAGCTCCTTGTGAAAAACCCATAATATAAACATTTTCAGGCTGGAACTTTTTAAATACAACTTCTTCAAGAAAATCTAGAAATAAACTTCTAGATAAGTCAGTATCCCAATTATTATCGCCAAGTTGAATTGCCCAAGAGCGTTTTTTTTCATTATCTGCAACCAAATAAGGACCTTCAGGGAAATAAAATCTATAATTATTAACGCTCAATAATTTTGAAATTGTTTTAAAACTATCTTTATTTCCTTGCCATCCATGTATAAAAATAAAAGCATTATCTTGCTGCTCACCAATGTTAATATAATCGTAACTGATAGATTTCATAAAAAATATATAATCATGTATAAAAAATATATATTAAATTTAAGGATGATTTTTAAGAATTTTAAAAGTTAAATATATGAATATTGGTATTTTAAAAGAAACACTAGACCATGAATCAAGAGTTGCTATAACTCCTGATATAGCAAAAAAACTAATAACCCATGGTCATACAGTTAATGTTGAATCTAACGCAGGTGAAAAATCATTTTTTAGAGATCAAGACTATATAGACACTGGATGTACTATAGAAAAAAATTCTAAAGGTATTTATAACTGTGACTTAATATTAAAAGTAAATGCTTTTAATGATGATGAACTTGATAATGCTAAATCAGATAACACGCTTATTAGCTTTTTTCAAATAAAAGATAATGTCAAAACACTTCCAAAATATATAAATAAAAAAATTACTATTTTATCTATGAGCCATATCCCAAGAACATCTTTGGCTCAAAATATGGACGCTCTTAGTTCGCAAAGTAATATAGCAGGCTACAAATCAACAATAATTGCTGCAGATCATGCCTCGAAGTATATGCCCTTATTAATGACAGCAGCAGGAACAATAAAACCCGCAAAAGTTTTAGTTATAGGAGCTGGTGTTGCAGGGCTTGCGGCAATAGCTAATGCAAAAAGAATGGGTGCACAAGTCTTTGCTTTTGATGTGAGACCTGTCGTTAAAGAACAAGTTGAAAGTTTGGGAGCTAAATTCATTGAAGTTGAAAGCGATACAGATGAGGGAACTGGCGAAGGAGGCTATGCAAAAGAAGTATCGGAAGAATACAAGAAAAAACAAGGTCTATTAATTGAAAAAACAATTAAAGATATGGATATCTTAATTTCTACAGCCTTAATTCCTGAAAGAAAAGCTCCAATCTTAATTAATAAGAATATGGTTGAAAGTATGATGCCAGGCTCAGTAATAATGGATTTAGCTGCGCTAAACGGTGGAAATTGTGAATTAACTCAATGTGACCATATTATTAAACATCAAAATGTTATAATTGATGGGAGATCAAATTTACCAAGCACAATGGCAAAAGATGCAAGCCAGCTATATGCTAAGAATGTCTATAATTTTTTAATTCATCTTTACAAAGAAGATGAGAAACTAAATCTCGAAGATGAAATAACTTCTGGATCAATGTTATTAAACAGTGGTGAAATTTGTAATGATACAGTAAAACAATTTTTAGATAAAGGATAAAATGGATATATCAATAATTACAATTTTTATACTGGCTGTATTTGTAGGTTTTGAAATGATAACAAAAGTTCCACCGACTTTGCATACGCCTTTAATGTCAGGGTCAAACGCAATATCTGGAATAGCTATTATAGGAGCAATTTTAGCTACAAATTTAGATGGAAATATTGGGATGTGGCTTGGATTTATAGCTGTAGTCTTTGCTATGATTAATGTAGTTGGAGGTTTTCTTGTCACAGACAGAATGCTTAAAATGTTTAAGAGAAAGAAATAAAATTGAAAGAACTTTTTATTGATATTGCCTACCTAATTTCAGCTGTTTCATTTATTTATGGTTTAAAAATGCTTAGTCATCCTAAAACCGCACGAAATGGAAATATTATCGCTTCTGTAGGAATGCTCATAGCCATAATAACAACAGTTTACCTTGGAACAAATTTAGATTTTTCAAAAATATTAATAGCCATGGTACTAGGATCAATTATTGGATCATTTTTTGCGATTAGAGTTGAAATGACTCAAATGCCTCAACTCGTGGCAATTTTTAATGGTTTTGGGGGTGCTGCATCAGCACTTGTGGCATCAGCTGAATTTTTTAAAACACTTACTCCAACACAAGAACCAACAGTATTTTTAATTTTAACAATTACACTAAGTGTACTGGTGGGAACATTAACTTTCACAGGGAGCTTCATTGCTTTTGGTAAACTACAAGGTCTTGTAACTACAAAACCAGTTACCTTTCCTGGACAACAGTTTCTAAATGCACTGCTTGCAATAATTATGTTTATTGCAGCATATATGATGCCTTCATATGGAATTAATTCGTTTTATGTAATAGTAGCATTATCAGCACTATTAGGAATATTACTTGTTATACCAATTGGCGGAGCTGATATGCCAGTCGTTATTTCACTCCTTAATTCTTATTCAGGAATTGCTGCTGCAATGACAGGGTTTGTCCTGGTTCAGACTAATCCATCAGCAGGTAATGCTCTTATAATTTGTGGTTCTTTAGTGGGTGCATCAGGAATGATATTAACACAAATAATGTGCAAAGGTATGAACAGATCTCTAGCTAATGTAATCTTTGGTGCTGTAGGTGGTGAAGTAGAATCTGGTTCATCAGAAGGTAAACAACTTAACATTAAGAGTTATTCTACTGAAGAAGCTGCAATGATTTTTGATGCTGCTGAAAGAGTAATAATTGTACCTGGATATGGTTTAGCTGTTGCTCAAGCACAGCATGCTACTAGAGAAATAGCTGATTTTTTAGAAGAAAAAGGTAAAACTGTTCTCTATGCAATTCATCCTGTAGCAGGAAGAATGCCAGGTCATATGAATGTTTTATTAGCTGAAGCAAATATTCCTTATGAGTCTTTAAAAGATTTAGATGAAATTAATTCTGAGTTTAAAAACTGTGACGTAGCTCTAGTACTTGGGGCAAACGATGTTGTAAATCCTGCAGCAAGAACGGATAAGAGTAGCCCAATTTATGGAATGCCCATTTTAAATGTTGACCAATCTCAAACTGTTATTATAAATAAGAGAACAATGAATACTGGTTTTGCTGGTATACAAAATGAACTTTTT
>CERI01001328.1_pt1 | contig 29248 bp, 26 predicted proteins | sample 350261 | NCBI WGS metagenome assembly CERI01 (sample SAMEA2620979, study PRJEB7988) | marine metagenome | isolation source: saline water (ENVO:00002010), including
TATTGATTAGATAAATCTAAAATAAAATGTTTAGGATCTAAATATTGTTTATTTTCTTTTATATCAATAGAATTTTCTATATTATATAATATTTTTTTGATTTGATGTAATTTTTCAAGTATAGTAACTTTATTGGATTTACTAGATATATATATTTTTTTGTTTAATACCATTGGATGTTTTTCTATTTTAAAAAAATCTCGATATAATTTTTTTTCTTTATTATAACATTCTTTATAATAAACAACATATTTTGGTATCATTTCTTGTTTTATTTCTTCTGGCAATTGAATTGCATTATTTTTTCTTAAGCGTTTATAATCCTCTTTTATAAAATTAGCTTTTGTATTTAAAAAAAAATTATTAGACAAATCATATGAAGGTATATTATTATTAGAAGTATCATTATTAAATAAATTATTATTGGATAAATCATTCATATTTATATTAAATATATATTAGTTAATTTTTTTTAAGTATTAACTAATAATAATAACAGCGCCACTATTTTTTATAGTAGGATCAATATTTTTTTTTTCAGATAGAAGATTGTTATAATAGTGTGGATTACTAATTATATCAGTATATATTTTATTAAACCAATATATATTATGTGGTACTGAGGTTATTGACATATACATATATAGAGTTTCTTTATACTTCTGACTAATATAAGTATCCAATGAATGATATTCTTTATAATTAATAAGGGGTGCAAATCCTCGCTTTAAATATTTATATATTAATTCGTGAGGAGCATGTTTAGTAGCACAATAACGAATATCAATGCTTATTCTATTACATACTGAAATTACACCAGAGGGTAAAATATACCAATTAAAGCCATCAAAATATCCACGAACCCAACCAAAGTGATATTTTGCAAAATGTTTCCAAACTGTTTGTTTGGAATATGGTACTGAAAACAATTCTAATATAGTTGAATTATGATTATTAGTAATTTGAAAACGCTTGTCAACAAGTTTTTTTTCAAATTTCCATCCGCCCGGATAAAATGATTGCAAAATAGCTATTTTTTCATCTACTATTTTTTCGAGTTCTGAAGTAGTCAAATAAATATTATCACCGGCCAAAATAGGACAATCAATATCAGAATTATTATAATGTTTTAGAAGTTCTTTACTAACATTAACACCATTTCTATATGGTTGGCTGCAAGCACAAAATGCAAATGCACTTCCACCAATTATTAAATTATCTGAATAAAATTCATAAATTTGAGACTCTGAAAAATGAAGCAAGCCATCTGTAAATATATTATGAAATATATAACATGCTTCTTCATTTGTTGGTATTTTAAATGTAGCGTTATAGTGTATGTTTTTAGGATATTCTGTTGCGAAATTGACTTCATTAATTCCGTATATATCATGTGAATATAGTTGATTTAGAAATATATCACTACATGATTGCGTATTATTTATTCTTTCATCTACTAGATCATCTAATGTCCATAATTTTAGTTCATGATATTTCCAATCTGAATTTTTAAATATAGCTGCATTTTGTTCTTTAATAAGTTGATGATTAAACGCGATTGCAATAGCATACGATGATGCATAATTTCTGTATTTTCTCAAACATACAATATCAGATGTTTCTGGTGAAATGCAATATTTATTAACAATTTTGTTAATTAATGATTTATGATTAATACTTTCTAATGAATCAATAATATTATCTAAATTATTTAAATTAAGATAGCTATTGCTATCATTTAATTTTGAAATAGGAAAAACTTTATTGATATAAAACAACAATGGATATTCATATTTATCGGAGTCAGTTAATTTATTTTTATCTTGTCTTTGATCTGGATAATCACTACGGTGATCATCTAAATCCATTGCAATTAGTTGTTGTCTTGTAATATCATCTTTTACTTTATTATAATTTTTACCAGAACCAAACATTCTATTTCTAAAAACACTTTGATTGTTGGGTATAAATTCATAATCATAAAATGATTCATAAGGGTTAAGATAATTGAAGGAGTCATAAAATTGAAGTTTATAAGTAAAATACTTGTTAAATTTTTTTAAAATTTGATCATGTATATTATCAATGTTATGTGATATATTATATTTATCACATTCGTACAATATATTGATTAAATCTTGAATACTATGATCTAATACCATACCAATATATTGAGTTGGCATATCCAATTTTAATATATTGATATTGGAAGTTTCAGATGATTCAAGTGTAGTCATATGTTGATAATAAATGCGTGGAAGAGTTGCGAAAGTTTGTGTGAAGTTACCCGCAACAATAAAACCATTTTCTTGAGTTTTAATTTCTAATTCATTAACTTGTTGATCATCTTTAATTTCTGAAGATTTAAAATATATTGAATATAGAAGTTCGATAATATTAATTTTAATATTATCGAATTTGATAAAAAGATTGCGAAGCCGTTCCATAATTTCTTGTAATATTTTCTATATAAGATTATTATAGTTATATTATCAATTTTATTTTATAGTACAAATACGTATACATATTTAGTAAATAATTAAAATAATTGTTAATAAACCTTGAATTGAAGTTAATAATTTAGATACGACAGAAACGGGATATATATCACCATAACCCAAAAGACATCCAGTAACAATTGCAAAATATAATCTATTTAAATATTTATTAATATTGGATGGTTGAACCATTTCAGGATCAAGTTCAGTTTTTTCAGTTTCTTTTTCTATTTCTTTAGTTGCATTTTCCATAATTTCTTCTTCTTCTTCTTCTTCTTCTTCTTCTTCTTGTTTTTGTTTTTTAATAATTTTATTTTTGGAATAATAATTATCAATTTCATCATTTTTAAAGTTTTCTTTAATTTTTTCCTTTACTTTATCTTTAATAACTTCTTCTTTAACAATTTCTTTAAATTTATTAACACCTTCAAAATGAGTATCATCTAAAAGCATGTATAAAATTGAAAAAAATATCATTAAAAAAAATAAGACATATATTTTTCCAAATTTAAATTTTTTTAATAATCTTTTTTCTATATTTTTAATAATATTATTCATATTATATTAGATAAATATTTTAAAAAAGTATATACTATTTATAAATAAATTAAAATTTAAAATATTTAATTTATCTTTTCGTTTTACATAAGCTCAATGTGTGTTTAAATGAAAATTTAATTGATTTAAATTAAAATTTAATAGTTTTTGTTAAATATAACCAAAAGAAAATACCAACAAATGCTTTTGCTAATAAATCTAAAATATTATATCCGAAAATTTTATCCATAGTTTTCATATTATAAAATATACCATAAAATGCCCATAATATTAAAAAGCAGTAAAATATAACTTTTGAATTAAAGGTTCTAGATTTTTTCATATAAGTATTCCAAATAACTCTATACATACCAAAGAAGAATACAAATCCGATAATATTGGCAAATATTTTAGGTATCATATTAAGTTCTCCAATATATCCAGATCCAAGCATTAAAAAGTTAAGTAGTAAAATATATAAAACATTACTAAAGTGTACAGTAAGTTTATTTTCATATCCAAGAACCATACATAATACTAATAACATTAGTGGTGTACTAATAGCCCAATCAGTGTATCTAGTATCATTAATTGTTTTATATAATTGTTGTTCGTCTTGTTGTTGATTATCTATTTTTTTAACAAATTGAGAATAGAAATATCCAGCAACAACAGAAATACATGTTTCTAAATTCATAATATGTCTAACTTGTGGTATTGGACTTCTTAAAGCTTCAATAAAACAAATAGTTCCGGTGGTTATTAAAAATACATATGTAATATAAAAGCTACTTTTGATAGTTGACAAATTCATTTTTATATTAATAAAATATTAAATATTTTAATTAATATCATAAATCGTAATTAAAATTAAAATAATAATAATATTTTTTCTTTTTATTTTTTTTAAATAAAAAGAAAATTACTAAATTTAATTCGAGTAAGCTAAGCCACCCATACCACTCATGATGCGGAGGACATTGTAGTTAACAGCGTATACGCGAACTTTGGCAGTGCTGACACCCTGTACAGTGGCATTCGATAATACTAACTGAAGAGTGGCATTGTCAATGCGCGAGAAATTGCAGGTACCCGATGGCTGGTGCTCTTCTGGGCGAAGGGCGAACGAGTATACGTTAATACCAGTATCGGGGGCACGGGTGTGGTGCTGGAAGGGCTGGACAAGGTCGAAATATGTACCTTCGCGTTCCGAGAAACGATCCTGTCCATTAAGCTGTAATTTGGCAACTACAACTGGATTTTCACCCCAGCAGTGCATGTCTAAGGCGGTTTCCGATAAAACGAATGTACCGGCATCCGAGACACCCGATTCCGAGTTATTCGCTAATGCACCAGAGCCAATTACATCAGCTCCAGATACGGCAGAGGCGGCGAGTTCGTTGGCAAAGGCATCCTGGAAGTATCCACTTGTGTTAATGAACGACGAGGAGTCGGCACTGAGCTGACCACCGAAGGCGTGGACCGCATTGGGTAGGGCATCAAGCGCATCGGTGTAATTGAATGGCTGGGCACCTAATAAGTGATTTAACTGGTGACCAGTTGTGGTGGACGCGCAGTAATCAACATTAATGTCAGGCTGAACAACCCAGATTAATTCTTTACAGGGGTGGTTAAGATTGAGTTTAATTTTATTGGACGAGGAACCAACCGATTCATCACCGGTGAACTGTAACTGTTCAATTAAGTATTCATGGGGGTTCTGAGCCATGCGGCGACGTTCGTCAGTATCTAAGAAGATATAGTCAACGAAGAGCGATGCAGCAGCGAGCGACTGTCTGTAGGCTTCGTTAACTTTTTCACCATTACCATCTAAGTTGTCAACCGCCCATAAGCATTCTTCAATGTTGCGAATATCTAAGTTAATTTTGACTTCGTGGTACTGTAAGGCAATTAAAGGTAAGGCTAGGCCGGGATTGCGGCAGTACCAGAACTGGAGGGGAACGTATAAGGTGGTTTCGGGTAAGGCATTGCGAGGAGCGCAAACCTGGCGGACACCGTCAGCCGAGCAAGGTCCATCAACGGCGGCAAAGCTAGGGTCGCAGACATATGTTAACTGGGTGGTGTTACCAATCATTTTGTAGTAGCCACGCTCCTGTTCTTTCGAGAGGGTGAGCTGATTCCAGATGTGCATCCAGTCACCATACTGGCGATCAATGCGCTGACCACCAATTTCAACTTCAACCTGCGAAATGAGCTGTTCGCCTGGGAAATCTAACCATCTGGCATATACTTTCGATGTACCGGTATTGTTAGCCATGCTCTGGTTGACTTCGGGTAATGTGACCTGTAAATATGTGCGGTAAGCTAAGTCACCATTACGAGAAATGGTACAAGTAACGCGACGACCGAAATCGGCCTGGCCGTTGAAAGTTTGTTCAATCGATTCCATCGCGAAGTTAGTGTGACGACGGTAAGTTACTTTATAGAAAGTAATTTGGGGATTACCGGTTAAATATACGTCCTGTGCGCCATAGGCAACTAATTGCATAAGTCCTCCAGCCATTTTTTATAATATTGTAAAAGAAAATAATTTTCTGAAATTATATTTAAAAGAAAATATTATATTAAGTTTTTATTATAATAACTATTATATAATATAAAATGAATAAACAACATAGTAAAAATACAACTTTGGATGTTGCACATACTAATATGCTTAATAAATTTAAAAAAAATGAAGAAATATTTATTCCTAAATATAAAAATGAAATTAGTAAATTAGAAAAATTACTAAATAATAATAAAAATAGTAATAAAAATAGTAAAAATAGTAAAAATAGTAAAAATAATAAAAATAATGATAATTTAATAGATAAAACAGAAATAATTGAATATAATATACTAAATATGAAAAATAAAATTTTTGAAATGGAAAAAGAAAAAAGGGAATATTTCTTAAATAATTCTAAATATATTTTTGAATATTTTGAAAATAAAAAAAATATAAATACTGATTATGCAGTTGAAACTTATGATGATAATATAAATAAATTAAATACATTTTTTTTAATGGATAATTCAAGTTCAATTGTTAAAGATGCAATAACTAAAAATACAAATATTGAAAGATATTTTTATAATATTAATAATTTAAATTTAAATTATGATAATTATTGTTATGAATCAGATATATGTAGTACTTGCAAAAAAGGAGAAATAGTATATGTAGAATCTGAAGGAACTTCAATTTGTAGTTATTGTTCAAGAACTATAAAATATTTAATTGAAAATGAAAAACCATCATATAAAGAGCCACCAAAAGAGGTGTGTTTTTATGCATATAAAAGAATAAATCATTTAAGAGAGATATTAGCACAATTTCAAGCAAAAGAATCAACAAATATACCAGATGAAGTATATGAAGATATAAAATGTCAAATTAAAAAAGAACGCATTGAAATTAAAGATTTAACTAATAAAAAAACAAAAGAAATATTAAAAAATTTAGGTTATAATAAATATTATGAGCATATACCATATATAAAAGATAAATTAGGTATAAGACCACCAAATATGAGTCAACAATTAGAGGAAACTTTATGCAATCTTTTTATGGAAATACAAAAACCATATTCAAAATTTTGTCCAAAAGATAGAGTAAATTTTTTGAATTATTATTATACATTGTATAAATTATGTGAAATTTTAGATGAAAAAAGATTTTTACCATATTTTCCAATGTTAAAAGATAGAGATAAAAGGATTGAACAAGATCAAATATGGAAAAAAATTTGTCATGAATTAGATTGGACTTTTATACCAACTCCATAAAAATAAAAATAAAAATATAAATATAAATAAAAATATAAATAAAAATATAAATAAAAATAAAAATATAAAATTAAATAATGACTAGAAATATTAGACCATCTTGGGAAGAATATTTCAAAGAATTGGTAAATTTAACAGCTAAACGTTCTTCATGTAATAGATTACATGTTGGGTGTTTATTTGTTAAAGATAATAGAATAATAGCGCAAGGATATAATGGATATATAGCTGGATGTAATCATGAAGAAATAATTAAAGATAATCATAATATAGCAACAATACATGCTGAACAAAATACAATAACTGATTGTGCAAAAAGAGGAGTAAGTTGTAATGGTTGTGAAGCATATATAACGCATTTTCCATGTTTTAATTGTATGAAATTAATGGTTTCGTGTGGAATATGTAAAATAAATTATATAAATGATTATAAAAATGATGAATTGGTAAATAAATTAGCAAATGATGTAAATATAATAATAGATAAAATATAAAAAAGTATTTTTAATTTATTTATAGTAATCTATTAAATAAATTAAAAAAATATTATTTATTGATTAGCAATGATGGTTATGCTTTTATTTAATATATAACAAACAATACTAAAAGTAATAGCATTAAAAGCGATACCTTTATTATTCAAATTACTATCTTTATTAAATAATATAGGTAATATTTTATATAATGATTTTTTAAAATATGGTAATTGAAAAATATAATATACAATCCCAATAATGACTGGAATTTGAATTTCATTATATAATTTTTCAAATGATAATAAATTATAAGTTTTTTGATTATCTTTTTGAATAAGATCATTATTATTTATTTCATTTTGTATATAATGACCTGCATTTGTTTCTGGTATATAGTTATTTGTTGCAGTTGGATCATTATTATTATTAACCATTGGAATATGTTTTGATGGTAATTGTGTACTTCCTTTTGATGCAGCATTCTGTAATTGGCCAATTAATTCATTGTAGTTATTATTATTATTTTGCTGATTAATAATATGATTTTGAGAATTGCTTTCAATCATATTTTGTTGATTATTTTGATTAATATTATTATTAATTTCAGTTGTATTCATTGAAATATTATTCAATCCAGAATTTTGATTTGGATTAGGTAATTCAGATAATGTGGTGGCTCCATTGGATTCCATTATTTAAATAGTTATAAATAATAATTTAAATAATAACGCAAAATATGAATTTATTTAAATGATATTTGTTTTTTATTTTTTAAACAATGTCCACTTATTTCTTTTACTTTAAAACATTTATCATTATTTGAGTCATATGAAAAAATTTGATCTTTAAGTTCTGAATGTTTTGGACCAATAAAATCATAACAATCTTTACCTGAACATATTTGTCTAAAAATGCTTGCTAAACCCAGTCCGGCAATAATAGAAACAATAATTTTTCCTATTTTAGTATAAAATAAATTATTAATAACGTTTTTAATACCTGCCATATTAGTATTAATATATTATTATATTATTATTTTATATAACAGGAATTTTTTTAATTTTATTTGAATCACTTGGACATTTAATGTGTTCAAATTCATATTTAAAACAATTATCTGCTTTATCTACAAATTGAAATTTGTTTTTATTATATGGTGTGGGGTAAATAATAACATGTTTTTTTTCATTTTTAAGATAAATAAATACTATACCTAAAATAAAAGATAATAAAAATATTTTGAAATTTAATATTTTAAAAATATTAATCATATATATAAAATTAATATATTTTAATTATTTTTATTTAAAAATATTAAATCATTTTCATTAAATTTTTGAAAAACTGCTCTTAGTTTATCATCATCAAATTCAATATAAAAATTTTTATATTTTTTTTTAAAAATTGTATCGTTAATCTTCATTAATTCTTTAATATACAATGAATGTGCATCACGAATATAATTTTCATCATTATTTTGTTTAAATAAAGTAAAAAATTCATTAATATCATTAATTATATTTTGTTTTTGAGATAGTTCATCATCTATTGATTCGTTAGTTACTATTTCATTATATTTTTCACTATATATATAATATTTTTCTTGATAATTATTTAAATTTTTTGATTCTTCATTAAATAATTCTAAAGCTTTTTCTTCAGTAATGTAATTAAATAATACATTAAGCTTAATTATAAGAATTTTTTTTTTTATATTATAAATTAAATTTTTAATATTAAGTAGTTCATCTCTCAAATTTATATAATTTTTTTTTTTTATTTTTAAATTTAAATTACACGGTTTTTCAAGATTACCACACATCATATGTAATGTATCTTTATTTTCATTAAAAATAGTTCCACCTTGATTTTTACAATTTATACATTTAAAATTAAGTTTAGAAAATTCTTTTTTTTTTTCAGTTTCTCTTAAATTTTGTTTTAAAATTTGTGCTTTAATTTTATTTTTATAATTATCATAATTACTTTTTGTTTGGTAATATTTATTTAAATCTTCTAAATATTGAAGATATTCTTTAGATTCTTTATAATTATTTAACTCCATTTATACATATAAATTAGAAATATATTTTTCTATGTAATAAAGACGCTTCCGGATAATTATTATTATCTGATAAATTATTTATTAAATTATTATCGGAACGATTTTTATTGTCTAAATTTTGTTTATTATAAAAAATTAATTTAGACATTATATATTCTTTATCTCTGATTTGTTTTTTATAAGTCGAGTTTTTATTTTTAAAACCTTTAAATTTAAAAATTAAAATACTGCTTAATATCAAAATAAAAATAATAAAAAAAAATATATTAAAATATAGATTATTATTTTTTATTTTTTTATAGTTACATTCTTGTAATTTGTTACCTATATATTTTTTTAAATTGATAGATACTAATTTTGGCATATTTTCTGATAATATTTGATTATTGTTACCAACAAAGTTAAGAATATAATTTTCCTTATTCATAATATATAATTTATAAAATATTGTTATTTTATAAATTATATTTTATAAACATAAATATAATGAGTAGATTATATATGTCAAATTATAGGGATAATAATTCAATTATTGAAAATTTTGATATTGGACAAATAGATGAACAAACCGAAATATTAAAAGAAAAAGTAGATAATGCTGATGCAGAAAAAGATAAAACACCTTCTCCCGTAAATGCAATGTTTTATTTTTTTATGTTATCAATTTTTTACATGATTATTACAACAATATTAATTTATACATCAGTTGCAAGTGATTCAGCTGGAATTGCAATTAATTTAATTTTTATATTATTATTAGTATTGGGTTTATATTTTATAAATATGTCAACAATTAAAAATTTATGTGGACCAGATGATGAAAATTATATTATTCCATATAAAAAAGTAGCAAGCATAACATTTATACCATGGGTTATCGTATTCGGAACGATATTTTTTTTATTAGAACTATTTCCAGGATGGGTAAGACCATTTTCAAATACCATTGGTTATTTAATAATAAATTTTTTAGGTGTAGAAAGTGAATTTAAAAAATATTTAAAAAGTGCAAAAGATCTAGATAAAGAAAGTTCTGATGCAACACATGGAAATAAAAAATTAGCAACCGCGATTGAATTTTTAAATAAAAATACATCAATGTTTATAAATGAATTTCCATCAGATGGTACTGGATTTGAGGAAAGCTTTGAACAGTTACAAAAATCAGATGCATTTGAAGTTAAAACTGGAGCATCATTAAAAGATTTTAAGATTTTCCTTAAAAAAATGATAAAAATAAAGCATACAATTGGTAAAGGTGTATGGTATATTCTCGCGGGAACAGTAGTTTCATCTATTAGTTATAATATTTTATTAGATATAGAATGTCAAAAATCCAGAGAAAAAGTAAATAAGTCTATTAATAATTTATATTCAGAAGCAATTTCTAAAACAGGTAGTAAATGGAGATTAATGAGACCTGAATTTAAAGATAGTAATGGCGATTATAAAAAGATTCAAACTAATCCAAATGAACATTCACCTAATAATTTAAATATTAAACAAACAACAAATGGACATAGTTATGTATTTATTGATTATAAAGATATTTCACAGGATAACAACTTTAAACACCGATTTAATAAGCGAGATACCGTGAACAATGCGTCAATGCCATACATCAATAGTAGCAATGCTATAAATTGGGGAGGTACAGTTGCATTTACAAATCATGATATGTCAAAATATACTATGAATAATTTAGAATTAGAAGAAGGCAATTATATAGCAATACCAGTCGATGAAGATCCAAATAATGTAGTTAAATATACATATTCAGAAGAAAGTACAGAAGTTACATTGAAATATTTATTTTATGAAGTTATAGAATAAATCTATCATGATTAATATAAAATAAAATAAATAAATAAGATATAATAGCTATTAAAATAACTATTAACCAAATAGGTGTTATTGTTTTTTTTGTATACCCTACTCCGAAATTTAATGGAGTACCGTCGTTATTAAATATAGTTTTAGGTTTCAAATACATCATTAATGCAAATAAAAACAAATAGCAAATAACCGTAAATAGTAATATATTACTTTTTATTATATTTTTAATCATATTATTAATATTATATAAAAAAAATATAATATTAATTTTTAATTTTTAATTTTTAATTTTATTTAGAAAATATGTTGCCCAACCACTAGTTCTTGTCCAAGAATTCCAAAAAACGCAATCATGGCTAGTCTACCGTTATTTAGTTCTTTATTATATAAATCTTCACTGATAGACTCTGGATAATAATTTCCTAAATTACCCGGCTGATATTCTGTTTTTAAAGTAAATGTGGTATTTGTTGTAAAAGGATTAACCCATCCATTATTCATTCTAGTTACTTCATAAGACATAACTGTAAGCCAAAATGGTAACTGATGATTAAGATCTAAAGAACTAAGATAATTAACACCAAGTAAAGAATCACCACCATCTAATTTTTCAATAATAGGAATTGCAGTGGTAGCAAGCATTGCTGCGCGCCCATGCTGAAGCTCGGCTTCGCGTACAAATTTAATTTTATTTTCAGATTTACCTTTTAGAATATTTAAAGGATCAAAGTTTTTTAGTGGTGCGGTAGAGCCATAATAGGCGAAACTTTTTACACGAGGATTTACATTTAGGAATGCAGAAACATAAGATACAAATGTTAGTAGTAGAAGTTTCATTATAATTATTATTATAAATTTATTTTTATATTCTTTTTAAAGAATATTTTTTAATTAATAATATTAAATTTCATAATCATCATCGGCATCATCATCATCTGGAATATGGCTCATATCATTTTCTTCTTCATCTATTTGTTGTTGAAGTAATTCTTCTTCTTCTATATCCATCATAAATATCTGTTTATTCATATCTGTAACCAGATCTTTTTTATTTATTTTTTTTTCTAATAAAGTTTGTTTATCTAATTCTTCTCGTTCAGTGTCATAATTGGCTTTAACATATTGTGTTACACCTTTTTGCATACCTTTATTCCATTTTTCTAATTTATTATTTTTAAATATATTTTCAATTTCTCTTGACTCATCTGTTAAATTTTTAAGAAAATCAGTTATTAAATCTTTTTCCTTTTCTTTTGCAAATAAAATATTATTTTTAACTTTTTTATAATTTAAATCTATTAAATTGTAATGATTGTTTAATGTTGTTAAAAAATTGGAAATATATTTAAATATTTCCTTATTTGTTTCATTTTTATCATAATTTTCATCATTGGTAATAATAGATAATTCAAAATCGTTATTTTCTAAAATATTTAAGTATTCATTAAATAATGATAAATAGAAATTTTTATATATTAAATTTAATAGATCTTTATCGAAAATATTCTCAATAATGTTACCATTCACCGTATCTATTTTATTATAAAACATTAAATAATTTGATAATTTTAATAAAATATTAAATTTTTTTTTTATATGATTAGAGATAATATTAAATGAATTTGTGTTATTAAAATTAATATATGGTTCAAAATACATTTTAACAATGTTTTTTATATCATTATTATGAATTTCGGATAATTTCCAATGTTTTGGTATTTTATCATAATTAATGGATTTATTTATTATAATATTTGGTAAAATTTCAATAAAATTAATTAGATAATTTTTAAATAAATATAAATTATCAGGTTCAAAATTAAAATCTATATATTTTTCAAATAATTCTAATTCTTTTTTAGTAACAAATTCAAATGATTTTATTTTTGCAATAATATTAGTATGTATTAAATTATTGACTTTAAATAAATAATTTTTAATATCTTTTGTATCATCATTTTTAAATTTAATAAAATCATATGTATCTATTAACTTATAAAATTTATCTATAAATGTTTCATCATATGATTCAACCAATCTATTTTTATTATAATCTTCAATTACAAGTCGTAGATTTTCAATATTATTCAATACTGAATCATTATAGTTAATTTTTAATATATTTTTATTATTAACATTATCTAATAAATCATAAAAATTTGTTCTACTAAAAGTTTTTCCTTGTGATTTTATATCTTCTATAACTAGTTCAATTTTTTGATTATAATTAATATTTGTAGGTTTATTGTTAGCTAAACTTCTTAAATCATGATTTATTGGTAAATTATTATTAAAATTACAAAAGTGTATAAATGATTTATATATTATTATTTCATCATAATCATTTGAAATTTTTGGAATATTTATTTTAGTATTTTGATTATGATATAAAATAGAAGGTTTTTCTAATAAAGCTATATCATTAATTATTGCTAAATAATTTTTTAATAATATATTATTTTCATAAATGCTTTTATCTTGCTCGATAAAATATTGTATAGTATTATTTAATGAATTACAACAAGAATTTTCAATAAATGGTTCACCATTAGAAGTTTGTAAAATAGGTGTTTTTTTTTTCACAACATTTTGTATAGAATAAATTATTTTATTTGTATAATTAAATATTTTTGAATTAATTAAATCAGTAACAATATTTTTACTTGATTTTTTAAATCCATCGATCATGTTATCTGTAAAATTTTTATCAATGGGTATTAAATCATGGTCTTTAATCTTTATTTCATTTAAAGGCGGCATAAATGTAAACCAATTGTTTACTGAGATTTTAGAGTCAATTTCTTCATCTGGATTATTTTTTAAATATTCTAATTTTTTATAAATTAAATCAACGAAAACTTTATCACTTAATATATTGTCTTTAATAATCATTTCTATTTTTTTTACAATATTGATTTCGGATATTTTTTGTATAGTATTCCATGGTTTAATTGATGATTTTATTTTATTTACTATACAAGCAATATACATAACAAAAGTTTTATCTTCAGTTCCGTTTAGTGGAAAACCATTGAATGATTTAATACAACCGGGAAATGTTTTTTTTGTAGTAAAAGATGGAATAGATGTTTGAATAAATATACAAATGTATGAAATTGTATACATTAAAAGTAAATTATTGTACGCATCTTCATAATTTGGTAAATTTTTGGCTCGTTCATCTTTTTTCAACATTTTTTGTATTTTTTCTTCATATAATTTCTTATCGGGTATATTTTTTTTTAATAATTTTAATACATTAAGATTTATTAATTCATTATAATTATTTAAATTTAATCCCAACATTTGACCAATGGTTTTAATTATTGCATATATTGTATGTGTATCTTTAGATAGAGGTTTATTCGTAGAATTATAAATATATTCTTGCGTTAATAATTCTTTAGTATTTAATTTATACCCCGCATCATCATAACCTTCATCATTACTAAATTCTATCCGTTTAATTATATATCCACTGTGTTTGTCAACCCAGAAACTATTATCATCGCTTATTGTCCCCTGTTCTGCACATATTGTATCTAGTTCTATTAAATATTTTTCTTTATCATCAAATACATTAGCCAATTTTAAAAAGAATAATGGTAATATTTTTTTATCTGTATCTTTACAATATAACCAATATTTATTTTCATCTGAATTTGAATAACGTAAAAAGTTTAATGCAAATATTCTAATATAATAGTTTTTTTTAATTTGATCGGGATATGCTAATATTCTATCTCTTAATTTTTCATTGTGAATATAGTATTCTCCAGTTGTATCTAGAATATTAAATTTTAATAATACATTATCAATTATATTAGCATTGTATATTAAATGTTTTTTTTGTAATAATGTTTTGGCGGTATCATATTGTTTTTGTATTTTTCCTTTTATTTCTTCAATGCTAATATCATATTTTAAATTAAAACTTTTTAATATTTCATCTATATTATGTTTATCTAATTTATTTGTTACCATATCTAGTGAATTACATTTATCGTCTTTTGATATACAGTTTTTATTAATATCACAAAATATTTTATTAGAATCAATATAAAAATTATCTTTAAATTTTTCAGAAATGATCCATGTTTCTTTATCTCTTACATATATATAATTTTTATTATCTTCTTTATTAATTAATAATGCATAATCACCATCTATTATTTGTCTTTTTTCTTCAATAATAGCAATAGCTTCACGTTGAGACTGTTTATCTGTCATATTTAATTTTTCTTTTAATTCATTTATTAAATGAGATTTGAATGTTTCATAATCCATATTATTTTTTTCATCTTGATAATCGTTTATAAAACTATAAAATGTTTTATCATATATCGAATCAAAATATATATTTTTATTATTATCTAAATTTATTTCGTCAATTGAATTATATTTTTTACTTAATATAAATTTCTCACAAGTATTATTATCGTCTGATAAATTTAAATCTGAATCTTTTTTTGATAATCGTTCTTGTTGTTTAATAAAAGAATCTAATAAAGTAGATACAGTTAAATCTATAACTGATTTGTTTAAAGATGCAGATAAGAAGTCCCCATTATCAATAGATATTATTCTAGTTAATAATTCTTCATTATTAATAAAAACAGATTCATCCAATTTATAGTTTTGAAAAATTTCGGCTTTTAATTCTTTATTTAATAGGTTAAATGAATATATTATATTATTAAATTTAATATCTTTATTGGCAATTTTGATTGTTTCATCTAATTGTTTATTATTTTTAATAAAATTAATTTTATATTCATCGCATTTTTTTTCTAATTCTTTCAAAATAATGTTATAATTTTCTTGATGAATATTGTAATAATCTATATCGGCACAATATAACAAATCTAATAATTGTGATAAATTGTAGATTTTTTCATTTTCAAATATATTTTTAATATAACTATTATTGGTAGGTAAGAATGAATCTAATAAATCACTTATATTTTCTTCATAATTTTCATTTGTATTATTTAATATATCATATTGAAAACTATTAATTTTTTTAAAAATTTCATCATTGTGAATGTTTTTATCAGTATTTTTAAATTTTTTTGCTAATTTTTCATCAAGAATATATTCATTAATACTTGTATTTTGTGATAATAATTTAAAATAATATAAATTATGTTCATTTAAATTTATTTTATCGAGTATATTTGTATAGTCATTATTTAATTTTGAGTAATTTAAAATTGAAAATGGCATAGTTATAAAAGATTTAATTGAAATATTATCATCATTAGTTAATTTTGTTTTATTTAATACTTTTTTACCATTATAATAATCTATTTCTAACATATTTAAGCCATTAGAATATATATCAGTTATAAATCTATTTTTTTTTAACATATTATTTTCGATACAATAACTATAAAAATTGTCATTATTGTTATTTATGACAGTCAGTCTGGTGTTTACATTAGAAGAATTTGTATCATATAGTATATTTGCATCAAATAATTCATATAATTCATTTATATATTTTTTATAATCATTTACTTTTTCTTTTGAATTATTTTTTATCCAATTTTCATTACATGTTTTTAATGTATTAATAAATGATGAATTTTTATTTTTTATTAAATATTCATTTTCATTTTCATTGGATAATGATTCATCTGAATTTTCTAAAATTATTTTGTTATTAGATATAACGGGCAAAATCCAGGGGATTTGTTTATTTAAATTTAATATTGTATTTTTTAATGGTTTATAAAATTCATTATTTAAGGTTGGTAAATTATAATTATTATTGGCATCATTTTCAGAATATAATTCACGCAATTCAATAAATCTATTTATTTCTTTATTAATTTTTTCATAATTTTCCTGTGTTTTATCTTGATTTTTTAATAGATTTATTTTATAATTTAAATAATCATGAATTTGATCATCAAGAGAATATCGTTTCTCGCTTTCCGAAACATTGACATTATACTTTATATCTTCTAATTCTTCGGCTAGATCTATTTCATCAAATATAATTTTTTCTTGTTTATTAAAATTAAGGTCATCGTTTATATCATTTAAAATATCTGTTTTAGATTCTGTATTTGATGTTGGTGATGAGGAATCATTTTCTTGAATAGATTCATCTTCTTTTTTATTTTCTATATCTGTTGTATTTTGTTTAATTAATATTTTTTCAATATTAAGACTTTCGGGTATACCTGTAAATGCGAAATCGATATAAATAACTTCACCCGTTTTATTAATAGTTACTTCTATCATATCTTGCTCAATATTAGTAATAATACCATTAATTATAAATGGTGAAGGCTCATTAAAATAGATAGATATATATTGATCCAATTGTAAATTATTTTGTTTAACATAACTAGGTGAGTCATTTCTGTGTAATAAAATAATGTTTTCTATGCTTTCTTCTAAAAAGTTACCATCTTCGTTTATTAATAATGTAAATTCATTTTGTTCAGATATTAATTTAATTTTAGTTTTATCAATATAATTTATAAAATATATATTTTGATGATAATTAGAATTTAATGGGGCTTCTATTTGTATTATATCTCCTAATTGTAAATTAATTTTTTGATAACTACTCATTATACTATATTTATACTATAATTATAATAAAATTATTAAATGTATTATTAAAATATAAATAAAGTAAGTTAAAGATATATTTATAAATAATATTAACGATGAATAGTAATATTACATACGTTTTAGATGTAAATAATATTTATAATTTTACAAACAATGAAGATTATACAGAAAAAAAATACAGTTTTAATAATGTTGATTATAAAATAATTAAATACAATAAAGAAAAATTAATTCATTACAAAGAAAATGATTATAATAAATTTATTGAATTGTCAAAATTTAGATCTGTTTTTTTCAAAGGAGATAAATTATGTGCATTTAGTCCGCCTAAATCGGTTGAATATAGTTCGTTTATTAAAAAATATACAAATGTTTCTGAATGTTGGGTAGAAGATTTCATAGATGGTACTATGATAAATCTATTTTATGATACAACAAATAATAATTGGGAAATTACAACAAAATCAACAATTGGTGGAAATATAATGTTTTTCAATAACCCTAATATGCAAGTAAAAAAAACTTTTAGAGATATGTTTTTTGAAGCATGTAATTATAATAATTTTAATATTAATAGTTTACCGAGTAAATATAGTTATACTTTTATTATGCAACATCCTGAAAATAGAATTGTAACTCCAAATGAGTATCCAAAAATATTTTTATTAAAAATTTATGAAATTAGTTATTTATCTGATTTAAAATATCAAATAACCGAAATAAATACTGCAAATTTTTCTAATACTCCACCATATGTATTTTCAAATACAGGAATTAATGTAGTATGTAAATATGTTATTAATTCATATGATGACATACAAAAATATTATGAAAATGATGATATACCATTTTATTGTGTAGGTGCAATGATTTATAATAAAAATGGAGATCGTACGAAAATTAGAAATAAAAATTATGAATTAGTAAGAAAATTGCGCGGAAATCAACCAAAATTACAATATCATTATTTATGTCTTAAGAAAGAAAATAAAATAAAAGAATTTCTTTCTTATTATCCAGAGCATATTAATGATTTTAAGGAATTTAAAGTAAAAATGTTTTATTATACAAATAATTTATATTTAAAATATATTGAATGTTTTATTAAGAAAGTAAAACCATTAAAAGACTATGAATTTCAATATAAAAATCATTTATATAAAATTCATGAAAAGTATAAAAATGAATTAGTGGCAAATAAGATGAAAGTAGATAAAAAAGTTGTAATTGATTATATAAATGGCTTACATCCAGCACAACAAATGTTTGTAATAAATTATGAAGACTATAATAAAAATATTGAAAATGAAAATAATATTGAAAATAATGAAGAAATGCAGGTATAATTATTATTTAATAATAATATATTATTGTTTATATAAATAATATATTATACATAATGATTTATGAAACAAAATATTCTTGAATAGAATTTACAGTGGAAATAGAATAATTAATACATTGTTCCATTTGATTAATAATATCTTCTTTATTAGTAGTAGATTTATAACTAATTTTAATAATACTATCTTTATCGTGTGGGTGTTTTTTTAAAAATGAAATATACTTAATTTCTTTCTTTTCAAGAAAATATACTTTATATAGATAATTTTCTATTATTTTTCCAATAGTATAATCTTCATTTTTAATTGTTATATTAAAACAATTTTCCAAACTATCAGGAATTTCATTAATTAAAGTTAGATCATTTTTTAAATCTTCTAATGCCATAAATAATTTTTTAATTAAAATTTTACATGATAACTCAACAATTTTAATATTTTTATATATACCAATTGATTGCAATTTAAAGTCAAAGCTATCATTTATAAAGTATTTTTTTGCATCAATTAATAGCCAATCTTTTTTTAATTGTTCTATTTCATCTGAATTATTTGTTTTTTTTAATTCCAATTCTTTAATTTCCCATTGTTTTTTAATTTCCGCGGGATCTAAAGTATTACCATATGTAGCCATACTAACAATATTAAATGCACCATCTTCTTCTGCTGTACCAATTGATAATTTAGCTTCTAATTTTATTTCTTCACAATTATTATTATCATTAATTTTAGATCTCAATCTTACAATATCAATATAATCACCAGTTAAACTATTGGGTGGAAAAATTTTAATAACATCGCCATTATTTAAGTATTTATTTAATTTGATATTTTTAATTTTAAAATCTCCGGTTGTAGCATAAGTGGATTCATCTGTATCATTTTTTCTATGTAATTCAATTACATAATCTTGATATGAAAAATTTTCGATGTCGTCTATGTGTATTGGAATACAGCTCATTCTTTGTTTAATTAATTCATTATTAAATCTAGTTTTATTAATTTCAATAGATACTTGATTTTCATTATATGGGTAAGTCTTAAAAACAATAATTGGAACATTAGAAAGCATTATACGGCGAAGCGCATTTACATAACTTACATTAATTTTTTCTATAGTAAAATTTAAAACATTATTATCTTCCTCTAAATTAATTACTTTTAATGGAGATACTTTTGTATTAATCATTTTATATTTAATAAATATAGTTATTATTTTTTTAAAACAATTTTTTCAATTTTATATTTAATATTTATTTTAGTTAGTATTTTAATATATATTTAGTTAAAAAATATATACATGAGTAAAATATTATATTATAGTAATTTTTGTGAAAATTCAGGAAAAATTTTAAATAAAATTTCAAAAAGTAATATTAAATCACAAATTCATTTTATTTGTATTGATAAAAGATTTCAACAAAATGGAAAAACATATTTAATTTTAGAAAATAATGACAAAATTATATTACCAAATACAATAACAGCTGTTCCTGCATTATTATTATTAAATGAAGATTTTAAAATCATATTCGGTAATAGTATATTAGATTATTTAAATCCAATAGAAGAAGTAAATGAGAAAATATCAACAAATTTTAATGGAGAACCAAATGCATTTGCTCTTTCCAATACAGTTTCAGATATTAATTCTGATAATTATAGTTTTTTAAATCAAGATAGTAATGAATTATCGGCAAAAGGTGATGGTGGTTTAAGACAATTATATAATTATTCAACATTACAAAATGATGAAAGAATAATAACTCCACCCGAAGATTACGTACCCGATAAGATAAATGAAGAAAGTTATAAACAGTATGAGGATCAAAGAAAAATATAAGAAATCAAGCGATATTTTTACAAATTTTATTATATGAATGTGATTTTTAATTATTGAATTAATATAAATTAATAAAATTATTTAAATGTAATTTAATATTAAAAATATATAAATGATTAATCATTATAATGATAATTTTCAGTCAATAATTAATGAACAATGTTCTCCAGAAAATAAACTATTATATGAAATAACACATATTAATGATGATTTACAAATTGATAGTATGTTATTAAAAATTAAAAATAATAAGATTGTTATTTTTAATTATAATAATAATGGTTGGCAGACACGTGCATTTGCATATAAAAAACTAATTGAATTGGTATTAGAAAAATATCAAATTAAGGATTGTTCATTAAAAATTTCTCTCGGAGATTATCCAAAAGTAGGGTATTTTCATTTTTGTAAACCAAAAAATACTAATAAATCATTTTTATTACCGAATTTTAAATTTATTTATGATAATATAGTTGACAATAAGAATATATATTACTCTAAAATAGAAGATTTAAAATCATGGGATGAAGTAAAAAATTTTATAAGAAATAATGATATTGATTTTGATAAAAAGCGCGATTCGTTTTATTTTGCGGGAGGTAGAATGCATAAAGTAGATACACAAAGAAATAAATACTTTAAATTAATGAATAAAGATGATCCTTTATTTCAAGGTAATTTTTCTGTAAATAATACAGATAAATTTATTCCTTTTACTAAACATTTTGAATATAAATTCCAAATATATTTAGATGGAGAAACATTATCAGATCGTATGCGATTATTATTATTAATGAATAGTATTCCGTTTTATTGCACTTCTCAATATGAAGAACTTTATTCAAAAATGTTAAAGCATGAAATTAATTATATTGAATTTGAGGATATTAATAAATTAAATGATATATATTGCAAATATAAATCAAATTATCAGTTATTTAATAATATTATTGAAAATAATAAAAACTTTATAAATAATATACTTACAATTGAAAATTTAATTAAATATACAGCAGATTTAATAAATAATTTAAATAATTAGTTTAAATAATTAGTTTAAATATAACTATCTTTAAAAGAATTTAAAAATTCTTATTGGTAAAGAATTTGCAAATTAAGTTTATTTGTTAAAAATATATTAAATATAATTTTAATATATTTTTTATTAAATGAATAATAAAGAATCAATAAGTGATAGAGAAATTGCTGAAATTACTATAATGTTAGAATTTATTAAAAATACTAAAGATTTATTACATGCATTAGATGATACATTCCATGATAAAATTCATGAAAAAATTATGAATGATGAAGTTTATAATTATTTTTATAATTATAATGATGAAATTACTATAGATAGCTTTAAGAATATAGACTTTTTTAATAATAGTACAATTTTATTTGAATTTTGTGTTAAAATTTTCCCCAATAAATTTTTTGATATTTTATATGAAAATGAAGAAATTTTCAAAGAGCCGCTGTATTTATTACCGAATATAGATTTTTCAGAATTATATTTTGATAATAATACTTCTACTTCTACAAAACAAACATTGTGGAAATATATTCAATTAATATTATTTACTATTATAACTTCAATTAAGGATAAACATAGCTTTGGTGATACTGAAAAATTATTTGAAGCGATTAATCCAGATGAATTAAAAAATAAATTAGAATCTACTTTAAATGATATACAGAATTTATTTAATAATGATCAAAATGATCAAAATGATCAAAATGATAAAAATGATCAAAATGATCAAAATGATCAAAATAATCATGAAATTTCTAATAACTTTTTTAATACTTTTTCAAATATATTTAACAATATAGATTTATCTAATATAGATTTATCTAATATAGATTTGTCTAATATAGATTTGTCTAATAATATTAATGATATTTTTAGTAATATTTTTAATAGTCTTGATTTATCTAATCTAGATATATCAAACTTAGATATTTCAAATATGGATATATCCAATTTAGATATGTCAAATTTGGATATTTCTAATTTATTTAATACTTTTTTTAAACATAATTATAAAAATAATAATTCGTGTGATAATAGTAATAATAAATTTAATAATTTACCGGATTTTAATAGTATTCATGATCATATTAATAATTTAGTTAATGGTAAAATAGGTAATTTAGCTAAAGAATTAGCTGAAGAAACTGCCAATGATATGGATATTGATTTTGATAATGTTAAAAGTATGGACGATGTATTTAAAAAAATGTTTAAAAGTCCTGATAAATTAATGGGCTTAGTAAATAATATTGGTAAAAAAATAGATAATAAAATGAAAGATGGTAGTATTAAAGAAAGTGAGTTATTAGAAGAAGCTACTGATTTATTAAAAAATATGACAAATATGCCCGGAATGGATAATTTTACTGATTTATTTAAAAGTATGAACTTAGACAAAATGATGCCAAAAAATGGCAAAATAAATAAAAATGCATTTGAAAATATGATGAATCAAAATGTTAAAATGTCTAAAATGAAAGAACGCATGAAAGAAAAATTAGAAAAAAACAAGGAGTCCTCTTCTAATAATCATCAAGAAAAAGATAATTTGCAAAATATTAATAAAAATTTAGAAGAATTACAATCAGAAATGTTACAAAATAACAATTTCATAAATGATATATTAAAACAACAAAATACTGAAAAAAAACCCACAAATAAACCTAAAAAAAATAATAAAAAAAAGAATAAAAAATAAATTAATTTTTATTAATCTCTCAATCTCTCAAAATATCATTTTTTAAAAGTATATTTTATTTATATATATACAAATTACATGACTAATCATATAGATATAAGTTTTTCATTAATAAATGATATGTTAGGAATAGCATGTTTAATTTATGATTGTAATAAAGAATTACAATTTAAAAAAAATAACAATTATTATGATATAAAATCATTAGATATTAGTTCTATAAATATTTCAACCTTACGAAAAGAAATATTAGTTAATTTATTAAAACAACACGAAAGTTATGAACTTGTTAAATTTATAGATAATCATGGTGTACAGGCTGGTATAACTTTAAATCATAAAGAAAAAAGAATAAATGTTGTATTTAGAGGATCTGATGAATTAATTGATTGGCTATATAATTTTTTTATTTGCAAAACAAAAATTAATGAAAATATGTATGTTCATGGAGGGTTTTATAGGTTGTTATATAAAAATAATTTATATCATCAATTATTTGTTTCTATTGAATCTTTGTTAACTACATATAAAAATTATAATTTAAATATTACAGGTCATAGTTTAGGTGCCGCATTAGCAACATTATTTGGATACTTTTTATCTTATGATATACCTAATAAAATAAATATAATAAGTTTTGCAAGTCCACGCGTTGGTAATAAAACATGGGTAAGTACATTTAATAAAAAAGAAAATATAAATCATTATAGAATTGTTAATCAAAAAGATATAGTAACCGCTATACCATATTTTGATTATTGTCATTGTGGAAATTATATAAATGTAAGTAATAATAATTTATTAGATTATGTAAATATGATATCATATGAAGATAACAATTCTATTATTAATTATTATAATATATCAGATCATTCGATCGAAAATTATTATATAAATTTTAATAAATGTATAAATAATAATGAAAAAAATTGTATAAAATATCTATAGTATGTATAATATGAAAAAATTGATTTATAAAAATAATTAAACCATTATATATAAAAAATTATATATAATGGAAAATAATATTGAATTGCGTATTCAAGTATTAGAATCATTAATTATAGAATTATATATTAAAAAATTACGCACTAATGGATATGTTGTTATTCCAAATGTATTAACAGACAATGAACTTAATGAAGCTAAGGAATTATTTTTCAAATGGAAATCAAGTATTCCTAATATAGATAATTTTCATAAAATGGCAGATCCGCATGGTATTTTTAAATTTCATCAAATAGGACACCAAGAACATGCATGGTTTATTAGAACAAGACCAAAAATTATTGAAATATTTAAACATATTTGGAAAACAAATGAATTAGTTGTTTCTTTTGATGGTTCTTGTTATATTCCAAAAGATTGTAATAAAAAAGATAATATATGGACACATACTGATCAAGCACCATTATATAAAGATGAAATATGTTTTCAAGGATTTGTTAGTTTAACTCAAAATAAAGACAGAACTTTAATTGTTTACGAAAAAAGTCATTTATTACATGAAAAATACTTTAAAGACAGAAATATTTCTCATTCTAAAAATTGGAATCTTATAGACCATGACTTTTTAAAGAGTATTGAAGATTCTAAAAAAAAAATTTTTGTTAATCCGGGCGATCTTGTATTATGGGACTCTAGAACTTTTCATCAAAATTGTTATGGTGAACCTAATTCTGAAGAGAGATTAGTCCAATATGTTTCTTATTTACCAAAAAATAATGAAAAAAATAGTAAATCACAAAGAGAAAAACGAGTTAAATATTTTAATGAATTAAGAACTACATCTCATTGGTGTTATCCTATAAACGTTAATAGTCTACAGCCTCAAACATATGGAAATACAAATTTATTAATAGATTATAATAAATTAAATCCACCTAATTTAAATAAATATCTTGAATCAATTTATGAATTAATATAAAATATTTAGAATAAAATATACTTTTAAAAAATTGATATTTTGAGAGATTGAGAGATTTATTAAAATTATTATTTTAATAAAAATATTGTTTGTGTTTAAAAATAATTATGATTATATATATAAATGGATTTAAATAATAAATTAAAAAATATAAATGAATATTTAAAAAATAATCTTGGTGATACAAAGTCAGAAAATAATATGGAATTTTGGATTAATGATCCACATATTTTATTTAATGATAAAAAATTATTTGAAATTTATCCAAAAAATAATATGACAAGAACTGAAAAATTTAATGCTGTTTCGCGACTTATTATTTATTTAACTATTTTAGTTTTATTTATATCGAGAGATTATAAAATTATATTTTTTTCAGTTATTATTCTTTTTTTTATTGTAATTGTTTTTTATTATTTAAACAAACAAGAAAAAATAATCAAAGAAGAATTTAGTAATAATGATATGTATGATAAATATAAACATCATTTTACTAATCCAGAATCTAATAATCCATTAATGAATGTTATGTTACCTGAAATTAATGATAATCCACAAAGAAATCAAGGAGCACCAGCATATAACGATAAAGTTAAAGAGTTGATTAATAATTCTACCAAAGATTTTGTTAAAAAAAATTTTAAAGATGATAAAATAGATGAGAGATTGTTTAATGATTTAGGAGATAAAATAGAATTTGATAATTCTATGAGACACTTTTATACTAATCCTAATACTACTATACCAAATAATCAAAAAGAATTTGCTGAATTTTGTTATGGAAATATGGCATCATGTAAAGATGGTAATAAAAAAGAATGCACAAATAATAATTATGATTTTCATAGAATGTAATTTTTTTTAATTATTATATAATATTATTTAACATAAAAATATTATATTAAATAATATTATATATGACATCTACATCTACATCTACATATCCATATTTATTTGATTCAATGTCTAGATTAGAATATGATCAATCGATACAAACTCAAAAAAATATTCAAAATATTAATAATGCCAATTACAGATTAGAAAATTATTATCCCAATTGCCCCATGGACAATGCAATCAATTTTGCAACACAACAACCAAATGTATTTTATAAAGGATCACACGAAGGGGGTATTAAAGGATGTGAAATTGACACCAATAGTGAATTAAAATTTACTACATTAAGTAAACCTCCCTGTAAAATTAGATTAGCACCTCGACAATTTATTACCGTCCCATATTTAGGAAAAGGACTTGGTGATCCTGAAATAGAATTAAGACTTAAACAAGGAGAAAATTTTATTAATAAAAAAACAGTTAATAATGTTATGGAAAATAGTTTTGTTGATTCTAATGATTATCCCATGATAGAATCACTTCAAAATTATGTTAATAATAGCAAATATATGATAGAAGATGATGCAATGACTGGTTGGAAACGAGGTGGTATGTCTGCAAGAGAAATGGCACGTAATTGATTTATATTATAATAAAAGTATTGGTTAAATTAATTTAAAAATATTATAATTATTAAATTAATGGAAAATAATTATAATACAAATTTTATTTCTACATATAAAAAATTTGAAGATATTGAAGATTCTAATATATGTTATAAATTGCAATTATTACAAGCATTCAATATAAATCATTACAATGAAGATGTTTTACAAAAACAAATGGAAAATATTTACAACATATTGAGAGATAATAAATATTTAAAAGAAATTTTTTTATTGTTAGAAAAAAAACACCCACAACTTAAATTTATTAATTATAATATTAAAAATTTAGAAAACTTTATTTATTTGCAAATTTTATTTTCATATGATTATTTTTATATTTTTCATAGAGAATTATGTTATTTTTCATTAAATGAAGATTATAATTTTAAAGATATTAAAAATCATATTATATAATAAATTTATATATTATATATAATATATTAATTATGACATCTACTAGAAATAAAAATATGCGAAATGAATATAAAATAGAACAAGAATTAAATAATAAAATTATGGATAATAATTTATATTTAAATTCACAATATGGAAAGCCAATGGATGAGCATATACCAGCAATTGGATATATTCCAAGTCATATGTCGAGGGATACGTTTTCTAAAAATTCAATTGATGTAGAATCTTGTTTAAAAGGAATTGGTTCTACTAATTTAGTAACTCCAAAGGAACCCGTACACCCATCATATAATAATATTCAATTTAAAGAATGGTTTGAGAGACCAACTTCTGTTATAATGCCCGCACCTATGTTTTATAATATAGAACGTCCCGATTTGAGTTAAATCAAAAATATTTATATTATAATAACTATAAATATTTTTACATAGTTTTATTTTTTAAAGTTCTACGCATTATCACATTATATAAGCTATTTTTATTTCCTCCCACTCTTTTTGATTTTCTACTGATGGGGGTGTATATATTCGCCGTAGTGGGTCTTTCCGCCGTAGTGGGTCTTGCCGCCGTATTGGGTCTTATTATTTTTTTGGATTTTTTTAACATCTCTGTCTTCAATTCTGATGTTAACTCTTCATTTATTTTACTCCACCAACCACCTTGTTTATTATTTTCCGTGCTGAGTTTTTCGATGCTGACCTCATGTGGTGTTTTTATGGCAATATCTCTTGAACGATCAAAATATTTTAAACATAGTATTGCGATTACAAAATTTAAATTGTTTATATTTTCAATTTTTACATGACCCCTACCAGGAACTACAGAAATTGATTCCCTAAAAAAATTTAATGTCATTTCGTTCAAATTCTTCATATAAGGTCTTAAGTTAGATATGTTATCATTTTTTAAATTAATTGCAACAGGATTATTTATAAAATCCGTGGAATTCTGTTCATCATAATTTTTTTTTATAGCTTCAAAATTATGATTCCAGTCAGTTACAAATTTTTTAATTTTATCTATTAAATCAAAGTCTAAAGAATCTATTCCTAACATTTGAAAATCTTCTGCATTAAGAGATTTTTTTTGATTCTTCGATTTGTAGTTTTCAAGATTAATATTATTATGTTTCATGATTCTTTTGCTAATCATATCTACAACTTTGTTTACTGTAAAATAAATATATGTAACAGCAAACTTCAATTGTTTAAAATTATTTATAAAGTCTTTGTCTGGTATTATTTGATCAGTATCGTATAGTTTTTTAATAACTGGTGTATTAAGTAAATTTATTATTGAATTAAAACTACCTCTTAATCTAAATTTTCCCTTTGTTGTTCTGTTTTCAATTAATAAATCTTTTAATGCATTATCATAAAGTTGATAATTCATTTGTTCTATTAATAAACTTATATTGTAAAATATATCGCTAGTAATGGAAACTTCGCTATCTTGATGTTGATTTTGTACCATACCACTAATTGATTTATATTCAGCGTTATTATATATACCACTTTTTGCCTCTTGATCTTCTTTAATTGCTTTTATATCTTTTTCTAATTGCTCTTTTAATTGCTCTGTTTGGGCTTGTACTTTTTCTATTTGTTCTTCACAAACTCTTTTTTGCTCGGCTAATGTGTTATTTTCTTTGGTAAATCTTTCATTTTCATTGGCTAATTTTTC
>CERI01103142.1_pt1 | contig 29193 bp, 27 predicted proteins | sample 350261 | NCBI WGS metagenome assembly CERI01 (sample SAMEA2620979, study PRJEB7988) | marine metagenome | isolation source: saline water (ENVO:00002010), including
TACTGATTCTTCATCAAAGGGAGTACACATAGTAAGAAAGTTCAAATCTTGTACTCTTTTAATTAAAGCTTTCCATTCTTCTTGTTCTAACTTAGTTTCTAGAAATCTTTTGACATATTTAATTTCAGAATCTGTGGAATCCTTGTGAATATATGTGTTCAATCTTCGATATTGAAACTTAAAAGCAAAATCGAAATCAGCAGAGTAATTATTAGAGATACTACCAAATTCATTAATAATATTAAGACCATGTTCTAGATCACCCTGGTGATTATTTGCAACTTCAAGAACAATTAATGGATTGCTTGAATTATTAAGAATATTTTTCATGTGTCTTCTTCATTATAATTTAATTTAATTCTTCTTTTTCAAACCAATTAAAATAATCTACAGATTTATCATCAATGTAGTAGTCCGCATTAGGTTTACCAAAAATGAGTTCAGTATATTTTACTCCCCAAGCTCTAAGTTGATTTTGTGTAAGATTTTCATGATTTAAACCTGTTGCACTACCTCTTGCCGTAAATAAAATAATTTTATTTCCGCTATCAAAGAGTTTATTTACTTGATCAATCCTACTTACAAATGGTTCTGCTAATGAATAATCATTTTCACTTTTAGTACACAATGTGCCATCTACATCAAAACAAAATATTTTCATTTTTTCCCTATTTCTTTCATATACATTCTATATTATTATCAGATTGTGAATATTGTTATTCTTACATTTTCTGGGATTCCCACATTAGATTATTGCTTACCTTTCATAAAAAATCTGAAAAGAGAAAAAAACATTAATGAGGTTTATCTTTTGAGTAATGCTCTAAATTCAAAAAGTATCTTCACAGAAAATGATGACACAATTAACACAATTTCTTTGATGGATATAAAAAATGTAGATTTATCAACCTATTCAATATTTCAAAGAATAAAATCACTGTTCATCTTTAGCTTAAGGGATTTACATAGAAGTAACATATTTATTAAGTTTATTAAAAAATTAGAGAGACTGATAATTAAAAAATCTAACCTTACAGTCAGAGCTTTAAAAAAAATTAACCCAGATATTATTTTTTTTGACCATAGACCACCTAAAAGTATAGAAAATTATAGTAAAATATTTGAGTACTTACTAAAAAATAACATCTCAATTTATTTAACTCCGCATGCTCCACACTACCTAGAGACGGGAGAACATTTATCTACTATGTTAGACCACGAGTCTTTGGGTAAAATAACTTACTTAGAACCTTTCAAGCAGTCAGGGTTACCCAAAGAAATAATAAATCTTTATAAAGATGTACAATACACATCATATCCAGGCCTAGAAAAAAATTGGCTATCCAACTTTAATGAAACATGTAAATATAAAGATAGTCTTGTTGTAATGTTGAGACCTTTCCATACTGACTTCTCTAAATGGAGTAAAGATGAAAAAGTTGTTTTGCGACAACAAGAGATTACAGAAATTATCGAATGTGTTAATTTAATTGCGAAGAAAAATGATTATAAAAATATTATTCTAAAACCACACCCAAAAAATTATTCACATGATTTAGAAAAATATGTAATCCCTTTTCTTGATCACAAAAATATAATTTTGTATAAAGATTCAATTTATAACTTAATTTCAATAAGTAATGATTTTATTTCAACTTATTCAACGACAGCTCTAATTTCAATTGCAAATGGATCTAAAACATTCATAGTTAATAGTGAGATATTTTCTAGAATATTTGAAGATTGGGATACTTTAAAAAATTTGTACTCTAACTTTTCAGGTTTTACTACATCTAAAGATATTGCAGATATAGAAATTGATCCAGTACAAGACCAAGAACATTTAAGAAAATTTTTTGATTCGACAAAATATAATTATCTTAATTTTTTATGATGCAAAGAATCTAGCAAAGCTGAAAAGTCTTAACTACTTGGTCACCCTCACTGTTCCTAACTTAAGTTTTCCTACAAATACTTCTTCAATATTAAATTTCTCATTTGAACCAAGTAGCTTATTTAAATAATTTATAGTGGATGAAATTTCAGAAACACCATATTTTTTTCCAGACTTAGCCCACTTTTTCTTAGTGTACATAAATTTAATCGCAAACTCAGGTGACCTTAGATTGTTAAAAGGTTGAGGAAAATTAATAATATTTTTTTTATTAATTTTATTATTAATTTCAAGAATTTTTTCAGAGATAAGTTCATGAGATTTTCCGTCAATCTTATAAAAGAATTCTTCAAATATTCGGTCATCCATATTAAGTTTTGGCTTTAATCTCGAATCACTAATCTGATCTTTAAGATCCTTCAGTTCAGTGAGACTTGAAGGTTGGTAGCTAATTTTTTCCATAAATCTAGTACTGCTATGAAGTCTTTGAAAAATGGGAAACCAATCTAAGTTAATTGAAGGAACTTTTAGAACTGCAGCATCAATAGATGATGTTGAGTGGTAATGTAAGTATGACTCGGTGGTTAGTAATTGTTTGTCTAATGTTTTAGAATTATCAACTTTAATATTTTTTAGCTTTTTCTTATATATCTTTTCATCTTCATATGGATGAGGCCTTAATTCAATATGATCTTTTGAAGTAAAAAAATTAGAACTCAGCAGCTCAATAAGCATATCGAAACAATTTTGGTGTACATCTTGATACCTCAGATAATCATCTTCAGACATATTTTCATTTAAAAAAGCTTTTTTTTGTTGTTTTTTTGATAAAAATTTAGGATTTGCAATACCAAAACCTGTACCGATGAGTAATTTTGTTTCTTTCTCTCTAAGTTTTTTACTTTCGAAAAAGTATGAATCAAATCTAGGATTTCCTACAACTTGTATTTGATTATCAGTATATAAATTTTTATTTTTTAGCAAATCTGCAAAATTATATCCCCAAGAAAACATATGGAGAGTATTCTTGAGTAAATTTTTATCTTTAGGAGTTTGGTAATTTAAATAGTAGCTATCTGAAACATGCTGTTCTGTTTCTAAAACTCCAATATCAATTCCCAAATCTTCTAATATACAAATCTCCAGAGAACTTTGATGTCTTTGATGGGGATATAGAACATAATCAGGCTCGGTATGTAATAATTCATAATGACGCATATTAGTCGGGACAATTGTAACTTCACAATTATTTTTTGCTAGGTGCATTGCAATTAAAACAATGTAATTGATGTCTCTGATTGGATTATCTAGAATCAAGGAGACTTTTTTCATAGTAAGTATTTTAATGTAATAAATTTATTCAATGGATTATTAATTTATATTGTTTTAATTACTAATAATAAATTTAAGATGCTGGTTTTTGAAGACTAGAAGCTATAAAGTCTGCTGCACCAGAGCTGTTGTGAAAAGAATCAACAAAGTTTTCATCACTCATATGATTCTTTAGCATTGGGATTACAGACTCATCTAATTGATTTGGATCAGTTATTACACCAATAATATTTCTCATCTCGTCTTCAATTAAATCTAGATTTAATTCCAAAGAACTTAACTTCCTCTTTTTTTTCTTTTCAGTGTTTATGAAGAGTGAAGGCCTTTTAGTAAAGAAATGATATTCTAATGAAATTCCAGAAAAATCTGTTATAAGATAGTCATAAAAATTGAAGTCTAGGACTTCTGGTGTTAAATCTAATTTAAAATTATTTAAGGATTTAATTAATTCTGGATTTTTTATGGACATTGGGTGCGGCCTTAAAGTACAGGAATACCCGTATGATTCAAAAATATTTTTAATTTTTTTTAGTAGGCTTAAGTCATTTATTAATCCAGCATCCCCCCAGGTTGGGGCAATTAAAATATTCTTCAATAGTGACGGTTCTTTATTTTCTTTTTTTCCGCCATCAAACAATAAATATCCTGAAGTAAAAATTTTTGTTTCACTACTTACCAAGTATGAAAGTTGATTTTTAATTTTTTCTGAGGGTGCAAAAATTATATCAAAATTTTTAAATGAATTATCAGAGTACATTTCATTTGGACTAACAAGCGAATGAAACAAATAAACATATTTTGGCCTATTTGATTTTGGCCAGATTTTTGATTTAGGAAAATATGAATATCCAATTCCCGGAGTAGTTGTAATTAAATACTTAGACTCAATATTTTTTAAAGCTTTAATCTTTTCAAAATCATTCTTTGGAGTTATTACAGATTTAAAAAAACCTTTATTAATCATTGGATCTTCAGAGTCTAAGGTTATTAAAAATAAATTATTATTGTAGTTACTTAGTTTTTCTATCAGGGGGAAATAAAAGCGTGTATGCTCTGGTCCTTCTGAAAAAAAAGTAATATCCATATATGTTCAAACTACCATGAAACTGCAACTTTGCGATAGTATATACGTATGACTAAATCAAAAAAAATCTATGTAGGAATGAGCGGAGACATAATACATCCGGGACACATTAACATACTTCAAAAAGCATCTGAAAAAGGGACTGTAATTGTTGGACTCCTCTCTGATGAAGCAATTGCAAGCTACAAAAGGATTCCTCTCATGAAATGGGATGATAGAAAAATTGTTGTGGAGAATATCACCTATGTATCAGACTTAATAAAACAAGAAACACTTGACTATACAGAAAACTTGAGAAAGATTAAACCAGATTATGTTGTACATGGTGACGATTGGAAGACGGGAATACAAAAAAAAACTAGAGATAAAGTCATAGAAACACTAAAAGAATGGGGTGGGGAATTAATCGAATTACCCTATACAGAAGGAGTTTCTTCAACCGCTGTAAATAAAATATTAAGAAGGAATGGCGTAACCAACGATGAAAGAAGGGCCTCACTTAAAGAAAGCATAGAGCTGAAAGAATATCTAACATTTGCAGACATTCATAATCCCTTGAGTGCACTTGTAATAGAAAATTCTAAATTCATAGATAATACGTCTATAAGAGAATTTGATGGCATGTGGGCTAGTAGCTTGACAGACTCAACATCGAGAGGAAAGCCAGATATTGAAGCTGTAGATTTCTCATCAAGATTTATATCTTTGAATGAAGTTCTAGAGGTCACCACAAAGCCAATCATTTATGATGCAGACACCGGTGGCCAACCAGAGCATTTCTCATTTACTGTAAAAAATCTTGAACGAGCAGGTGTTTCAGCAGTAGTTATAGAAGATAAGACAGGACTCAAGCGTAACTCACTTCATGGTACAGATGTACCTCAAAAGCAAGATACAATTGAAAATTTTTCAAATAAGATTTCTGTTGGTAAAGATTCTTCCAACACGGATGATTTTATGATCATAGCAAGGGTTGAAAGTCTAATCCTAGAGAAAGGCGTTAAAGATGCACTCAAAAGAGCTAATGCTTATATTGATGCTGGGGCAGATGGTATTTTGATTCATAGTAAAAAGGATTCTCCTGATGAAATTTTTGAATTTTGCAAAGGATATAACGAATTCCAGAAAAGAGTACCTTTAACTGCTGTACCAACATCTTACAATCAAGTATATGAGGATGAATTATATGATAATGGTATTTCAATCATCATATATGCAAATCATTTATTAAGAAGCGCATATCCTTCAATGGTAAAAACAGCTGAGAGTATCCTTCAAAACAAAAGAAGTAAAGAAGCTGATAGTGAATTAATTTCAATAAAAGAAATATTAAACCTAATACCTGGAACATAAATTTACATGAAAGCAATAAAATTTATTAGCGAATTGAAAAAGCTAGGTTTCAAGAATTTTTATGGTGTTCCGGACTCACTTTTATCTGACATCAGCAAAAGCTTAGAACTGGACTTCAAAGATAGTTTGATGCATATTATTACACAAAATGAAGGTTCAGCTGTAGGAATTGCAATGGGAGATTACTTATCTAATAATCATCCTTCAGTCGTATATTTGCAAAATTCAGGTTTAGGCAACATTGTAAATCCTATTAGCTCTCTATTGACAAAGGAAGTATACGCAATTCCTCTTTTGTTACTCATAGGATGGAGGGGTCAACCAGGAGTACAAGACGAACCTCAACACAAATTTCAGGGAAAGATTACCCTCGACCAATTAGCTTTGTTAGGTATAGATTATCAAATAGTTTCAAAAAGCTCTCCACCAGATTTTGATAATATGAATGCAACTCTAAGGAATAATAGTCAGTTTGCTTTTGTCTTTGAAAAAGATTTTTTTGATAAGGATGAAAGGACCCTTGAAAAGCAGACAGATTTTATACACAGAGAAACTTATATTAAAAAAATTTATGAAAATTTTAAAAAAGACAGTATTTTTATTTCAACTACTGGAAAGATATCACGTGAATTAAATATGCTTGTTGAGGAAGATTCTGAAAAATCATCAGTATTTTACATTGTAGGTGGCATGGGTTACGCAAGCTCTGTAGCACTTGGAGTTGCATTATCTAATCCTGAAACAAGAGTTATTTGTTTAGATGGAGATGGAGCCCTATTGATGCATATGGGAATACTTCCAATAATAGGAGATCAGAAATTAGATAATTATTTTCATTATATCTTGAATAATAATACACATGAATCTGTAGGTAACCAGCCCACCGTAGCAGGCAGAATAAACATAGAGAGTATTGTCAAGGGTGCGAATTATAACCATTATCAAAAAGTTATAAATTTAAATGATATGGAAAAACATATAACAGATTCTTCAGATATAGTAGGACCAACCTTGATTGAAATTATAACCAGTCAATACTCTAATCCAAATCTACCAAGACCAAAAAATTCTCCATTTGAAAATAAAAAATTGTTTATGAATAATTTAAAAAGTATAAATGAAAAATAGTTTGTCAATATACGATGATTCCTTTAGTCAGGTAATTTTAAATAAAAAAATGATTAATTGTGACGTGTCAAAATTATTAATAGTTCTATCGGCGGGGGGAGAAAAAAGAGGGTATTTAGATGTAGTAGAAGAATTAACGCATAAAAAGTTATCTAAAGTAGATAGGTACTACATAAATAATTATCCAAACATATCGGAAATCGAAGAAAGTATAAAATACTTCCAGGATAAAAAGATTGAAACAATAATTGGAATTGGTGGTGGTAGTGTACTTGATTCAGCTAAAGTTTTATCAGCTGTTATTAGATCAGGATCAGGTTTTACAATAAAAGAAATTATAAGTTCACCAAACCTATTGAATTCTAAAAATAAGACCGAATTGATATTATTGCCAACAACTGCAGGTACCGGTTCGGAATCAACACAATTTGCTACTATTTGGAGTATTGCTGAAAAGAAAAAATATTCACTAGATCATGAATCACTACTTCCTCAAAAAGTATTTTTTATTCCTGAATTAGTTTCTTCTAACACTGTCGAGACTCTTTTATTTACTGCTCTTGATACAATATCACATTCACTTGAGTCTATCTGGAATCAAAATAGAACTGAAGAATCAATTCAATACAGCATTGAGTCTATGAGTCATTCAATAATAAATTATGAGGATAGCTTATTAGATATTAAATCTGATGTGGAGATTTTAAAAAATATTCAAATCTCTAGCTATTTTGCTGGTAAGGCAATAAATATAACAAGAACTTCTTTAGCTCATTCCATATCTTACCCGCTTACGATTGAATACAATGTTCCCCATGGATTAGCATGTGGATTTACTCTTCCTGCAATTTATCACCAAGTCAAGGATCAACTTCAACTAGATAGGAAAGTTAAAAAATCAATTGAGAAAACAATATTTTATCTAAATAATTTACAATTAAAAAAAGAAATAAATAAATATTTATCTTTAGATCAAGCAATACAGTTAGTACCAAATATGAATACAAAAGAGCGAACTGCAAATTTTGTAAAGCCTGTATGTGAAGAGCTTATTAAGGATGTAATTCAAAATTCATTTTAATTTTTTAAATTTATTAACAAAATTTATTAATGAATATTTTATATTTTTGAAGAAAACACCTACGGTTATACCTGCTGCAATTATTGCCTGAAATATAAAAGAGGTAGTTGAGGGATCTAAGTAATGTAACTCTACAAGGTTGATTGTTATTATTTGCATAATAGTGTCATATTAGTAAGTAATATAGTAAATACATGAAAAAGATTTTTTATAATATACCAATTTTATTAATTTTTGTTCCCCTTACCGAGACCTATTTAAACAGCATTTACATCATTGAGGATTATGAAAAAAACATTTTTTATCTCTTTTGCATAATTTTTGTATCCATTTTTTTGTGTTTATACCTTTTATTAAAAATTTTATTAAAAAACCAAAAACAACAAACACTTCTTATAGTTTCATCATGGACAGGCTATGCATTTTTGCAATACAGGAACTGGACAAAAAGTTTTTACTATATTATCGATGGTTTTATTACAAATATAAATAACTATATCTTTATAACATGGTTGCTAATTCTAATATTTGGAATCTTTGTGTTAATAAAACTCGCTGATAAAGAATATGCAAATGTCTTTCTTTCAATCTGGATAATTCTCTCCCTGTCAACACCTCTTTATGGATATCTGTCTGACTCTTTTCAAACAGAAGAAGGTAAAACAGAAATAACTAATAATGAGTACGAATACCTTGATTTAAACATTAATCAAGATATTTATTTTATTATGTACGATGGTTTGGCAAGATTAGACACCCTAGCTAAATTTTATGAATTTGAACCTGCTGGCTTGAATAGTGAACTGATTGAAAAGAATTTTTATATTGCTGATGATTCTAAATCAAGTTTTGGAACTACGCAGCTTTCACTATCAACTATTTTTGAAGGAGACTATCCCCTTACAGATGGAGATAGCTATAAAGTGAGAAATAAGCATATCTTAGATGAATATAATTTAAAAAATTCAGGAGTTATCAGGAAACTTAAAAGTCAAGGATATAACATACTAACATACAGTAACTATTTTAACTGTGATATTAATTCGGATGAAAATGATATCTGTCTAGAAAGAAAAATGACTAATGAAATCTTATACGACCTGTTGATTAGTACTCCTTTTCAAATTCTAGTTAACAACCAGGAATCAATTTCTTTTTATAATGATTTATTAAGTATCCTAAAAGTTAATTGTCAGCCAGATTGTGGTGATCCTGAATTGATCAAATTAAAAATGAGTTTAGATAATAAAGTTAATGTATCATCAATCACTAAACCAAAATTTTATTTCTTTCATATGAAAAATACCCACGGTCCATTTTACGTCGATGCAAACTGTAATAATTTAAAGACTACTAGCTATACAGGAATTGCTATAGAGGCAAAAGTCGATTATATTAATTCAATAAAATGTGTTGAAAAAGATCTTGAAAGTTTTTTGAAAGAGATAGATGACGATGCTATCGTCATTATTCAATCTGACCACGGACCCCATTACAACTACTCTCGTACATATCAAGATTTAACTACAGAAGAAATACAAAATAGATACACAATCTACTCTGCACTAAGAATAAATTCAGAATGTAAAGAGAATATTCAATCCGATTTCGGACAGGTAAATACATTCAGAGTTATTTTTAGCTGTTTTTCGGACAATAAGCTTATAGATAAAAAAATAAAATCATTTTATGTACCTATTAATCCAAATGATGACAAAGTTTATGATATTACAGAAAGATTTAGTAAGTAGTTTTACAAATAAAAAGTTTATTTTTAAAAATCGAAGTTAATAGTATTCTGACTATATATGAAATATGTAATCATACCTGCTCGCGGAGGCAGCAAGGGAATCAAAAATAAGAATCTTAAAAAAGTAGGTGGAATAACTTTAGTTGAGTGGTCAATTATTCATGCAAAATTTATAACCAGTAAAACAGATAAAATTATAGTTTCGTCAGATTCTGAACCGATATTAAAAGCAGCAAAGAAGCATAATGTAATTGCATTGAAAAGACCAAAATATTTGTCAGGTGATAAAGTGTTCACAGAACCAGTAATGGATCATGTTCTATCTAAATTTCAACTTGAAGATAAAGATCTAGTAATTCTATTACAGCCTACAAGCCCCCTGAGGAAGAAAGAGACCTTAAAAGAAGTTGTTGGTGTAGTTGAAAAAGGAAATGCTGAATCTTCCCTAACACTTAAAAGTACTCATTATTTTTTCTGGAAAAATAAAGGTATTTATATTCAACCGGAATACTCAGAGCGACCTAGAAGACAAGATATGGATCCTCAACTTGTTGAAACAGGTTCTGTTTACATCACTAAATATAAAAATTATAAGAAAACTGGGATAAGACTTTCTGGTAAAACACAGGGGATAGTTTCTTATGATTCTGAGTCAGTAGATGTTGATAATTATATTGATTTAGAATTTGTTAATCTTTTATCTCCTGAATATCTTAAAGAGTGGAAAAAAGAAATCCCTATTTCCAAGTAGATTTTTGTGTGATATTTTACTCAAATTTTCGACATTATCGCAATAAGTTAATTTGTATCGAGAATAGATAGTATTCTATCCAAGAATCTTAATCCTACTTCTCCACTTTTTTCGGGATGAAATTGACAGCCAATGTAATTACCTATCTCACCAGGTAGATCTGAGACCATTGAAGTAATAGTTTGACCATTTAACTCGATACTCCCAATAATATTATTTTTATTAACTGGATTTGCGGCATAAGAGTGAACAAAATAGAAGTATTCGTCATTAAAGTCTTGAATTTCTTTTTGTTTAAAATTTACCTTTCTCCAGCCAATGTTAGGAATTTTTTTAACTCCTAAATTGTTTAAATTTTCAATACTTCCATTAATTAAGTTTAAACCTTTTGATCCACCTTCTTCAGACTCTGTAAACAAGAGTTGCATTCCAAGACAAATACCAAATATTTTTATTCTTTTATCATCAAGAACTTTACTAATAGACTCATTCGATAGGCCTATATTTACTGTTGCCTTCTTAAAATTACCAACTCCTGGAATAATTAATATTGAATCTTCTTTAACTTCATCTAAAGTAGTAATTTTCTCTGAACGATGTCCTAAGGAACTGACTGCATGCTCAATACTTTGAATATTAGATAAATTAGTTTGGAGTATAGTTAACTTTCTTTTCATTGTCTTGTATCAAAGCCAAGGGACAATAGTTTTTCTTTAATTTCAGGAATTGTTATTTTCTTATAATGCAGACTTGATCCTATTGCAACACCAGCGACCTCATTACTTAATACCTCGAGGTGGGACAACTCTCCGAAACCTCCAGAAATTATAATAGGAACACGTGCTGCTTCTATAGCTTGATCAATTAACACTTTATTAAATCCAGATTGTAGCCCGTCGTTATCTACGGAGGTTAAAAATACTTCTCCAATACCCCTATCTGTGGCTTCTTTTATCCATTCACAGACTTCTTTATTTGAATCGTCTCTTCCAGATGATGTATATGCATTAAATGTATTATTTGAAATTTCTTTTGCTTCAATAGAAAGTGTTATATTTGCTGAGCCAAAGTAATCTACTAACTCATTGATGACATCAGGATTTTCTATACTTGCGGTATTTATAAAAATTTTATCAGCTCCATTTTCAAAATAATTAAGTGCATCAGAAATATCTTTTATTCCTCCTCCGACTGTTATAGGAACAAATATACTTTTCACAGAATCTTGTAAAATATTAAATATAGCATTTCTGCTGTAAAGACTTGCTACAGAATCAATATAAACCATTTCATCAATACCAGCATTATAATATTTAAGTGCTTCTTCTTTAGCTATTCCAATTTTTCTAAGACCTTCTAGGTTTATTCCTTTTATTAAATATTCATTCTTTATATCTAATCTTCCAATAACTCTCATATAATGAACTTTAACAGTAAAAAAAATTATGAAAATTATCACAAATCTAAATAAATTAATAATTGATAAAAATCTTCAACTAAAGGAGATTTTAATAAAAATTAACGAAGGACAAGAAGCTGTTTTACTAGTTGTTGAGCATAATAAACTTTTAGGTGTGATTACAGATGGAGATATAAGAAGAGAAATAATTTCCAACGGAGACACCTCCAGTTCAAAAGCATTCAAAATTATGAATAAAAACCCAGTTACAGCCAGTGATGACGCTTCAATGTGGAGTGATTATTTCATAAATAATGACATTGAACACCTACCAATTGTTGATAGTAAAAACAACTTAATAAGAATTATCCGAAATGTAAAAAATACAGACGCCTTATATTTCAGAAATACAGTAGGTTTAATTGTGGCAGGTGGTTTGGGATCAAGAATGGGAGAAAAATATAGTGAAACACCTAAATGTTTAATCAAGATTAAGGAAAAGACAATACTTGAAAGATCACTTCAAAAATTATCGAATCTTAATCTAGATAAAATAATCATCTCTGTTAAACACCAACATGAAAAGATTATCGACTTTGTAAATAATTCTGAATTTAAAAATAAAATAGATTTCTTTATCGAAGAAAATAGTTTAGGAACTGCAGGTTCATTAGTTTCCCTATCAAAGGAATATAAGGATAAAGATTTTTTTGTTTTTAATTCAGATATAATTTTTGATCTAGATTTTTTTAATCTTAATAAATTTTTTGGTGATACAGAAACGGACTTGTTAATTTGTACTGCTCAGTATGAAATTGAAATACCTTACGGAGTTTTAGAGAAAGAAACTATTGTTGAAAACGACTTCGAAATAATTGAAAAACCTAGATTGAAGTATGATATTGTTGCAGGAATTTATTATGTTAAAAAAAATATTTTTAAAGACATCAATCAAGATTCTATTGAGATGGATGAACTAATTCTTAGGCTAAAAGAAAACAGTAGAAAAATAAATTACTTTAACATCGGTTCTAATTGGATTGATATTGGTAATGAAAAACAAATAGATGTTGCAAACAGATTACCCTTTATAAACTAGCAAGATATAGTATTTATTTTCTCCCAATCACCGGTATCTTTTTTTTGCCAGAATAATGGATTTCTAAAATTATCTACAATTTCCCAAAATTTCTTCTTATCTATATTTAAATAATCTAATATTTCTTGAAAGTAAACTTCTGGAAATTCATCATCATATTTTTGAACAAGAGCAATACCTTCCTCTCTAGTAATTTTATTATTTCTTATTTCTTGAGATGCATCATATGTAGCTCTACCAATTCCGAACTTTATAACTGTCATATAGTAATGCAGCCAGTCAATTTTATCGTCTATTCCAGCATATTTACTATAGGAACCTTGTGTTCTTGTATTATTTGCTCTAAATCCAGTATTTTCTACTGAATAATAGTACATTTCTTGAGGATCCCATTTATAGTAATATCCCAAGTAATGTACTTCGGTACCAGTATTAACAACATCTTTTTGATTTAATGGTTTATATATCTCTAAATATTTTGGTTCAATATTAAACTTTTCAACCAATTCATTTTCTGGATAACCTGATAGATAAAAATCAGTAACCTCTTCATTTACATATTTTGTAGAATAAAATTTATTATCCATTAAAGGACTGTAATTATCCTCAATGTTGTTTCCGTACTCTGCCTGGTTTTCTCCATAGAAAACCAAGGGTATGTCATGTAATGTTGACATTCTAGGACCAACCATTTTCTGACCGATTATAAAAGGCTGGAAGGCATGACCTAATTTTTCAAATGCAAGTTTACTAAGTAATCTATGAATACTTCCATTTGGGTGAATGAGATAGTTATCAAAACCACCCACATCAATCCAAGCTTGAAAATTTTTCCACCCACTTTCGGTATATATATGAGGAGCCCAGGTTACAGTTAGTGGATTCATCCCCAATTCATTTTTCAAATAGTGAGAGGTAAACCCACTATCCTTACCGCCCGATCCAGGAATAATGCAATCATATTTATTATTTTTAGATCTAAATTTTTCACAAAGAACTTCGAGCTCTTCTCTTCTAGCGTCCCAATCTATTGTTTCTTTTATTTCCCTAAATGAACAAGCAGAACAAATACCATTTTTGAATTCTATATATGGTTTTAAATCTTTTGGTTTATTTTGAAACTCAACAACACTACTAGGTCTATAGTTGGAAATAACACATTTTTTGCAATATATAAGCTCAGACATTATCAAACCATTTTTTAAAATAATTAATACTCATTCACATAGGATAAGTACAATTTTTATTAATCATTCAAATTTAAAAACAAATTTTTTATACTAATAATAAATTCTAATGGTTATGCCTTTTGGGTTTTTAACATCAAAAAACTAAATAGATATTAAACTAATAAATATATGATAAAATTCGGTAAATTCACCATTTCAGATAAGAACAAACCCTTTATAATTGCTGAGGCTGGAATCAATCATGAAGGAGATATGGACAAAGCATTAGAATTAATTGATATCGCTTCTGATTCAGGTGTTTCCGCAGTAAAATTCCAAACCCATATTACAGATAAAGAAATGATCCCTACAGATATGACACCTGGCAATATAAGTAAGGAAAAATTATGGGATATCATAGATAGGTGTGTTCTCACAGAGTCACAAGAAAAAGAATTACTTGAGTATTCTAAGGAAAAAAAACTCTTATTTTTCTCCACACCTTTTAGTAGGGAAGGAGCCGACAGATTAAATGATTTAGGTGTCGAAATATTTAAAATAGGTTCAGGAGAATGCAATAATTTACCACTTTTAAAGCATGTTGCAAAGTTTAAAAAACCTATGATTTTATCTACTGGAATGAATGACATAGAATCTATAAAGGTTTCTGTAGAGACTATTTTAAGTGAAAACTCTAATTTAGCTATTCTACATTGCACAAGTATTTATCCGGCTCCACCAGAGACTATGAGACTTGGTGCAATAAAACATCTTAAAGAGACATTCCCCGACTTAGAAGTTGGCCTTTCAGATCATTCACTAGGAATAGCAGTTTCTTTAGGAGCAGTTGCTATTGGAGCTAATATAATTGAAAAACATTTTACAAAATCTAGAAACTGGCCTGGACCAGATAATCCTTTTTCTATAGAGCCAGATGAACTTTCTCAATTAGTTGAATCATCTATAGAGATTTGGAAAGCAAGAGGTGGTCGAAAAGACATATTACCAGAGGAGCAACCAGTAATTGATTTTGCCTACGCCTCAGTGGTCAGTATTAAAGATATTAAAAAAGGAGATATATTTTCTCTCGAAAATTTATGGGTAAAACGACCGGGAACAGGAGAGATACTTGCCCCAGATTTTAATTCTCTTCTAAACAAAGTTGTATTACAAGATATTCCTATTAATACACAAATTACAAATGAAATGTTTGAATAAAATTGACCCAGCAAAACTCTAAACAAGACTTTCTAGCAACTCGAAGAAATAAACTTATTACAAAGGAAGATTTAACATCATTTCTAGAAAAAATAGAAACGCATATAACTAATAAAAAAATTTTAGTTATAGGCGGTGCTGGTTCAATCGGAGCAGCTTTTATTGATGAAATAGCAAAATACTTACCTAAATCTATTCATATTATTGATCAAAATGAAAATGGTTTAACCAATGTGGTTAGAGATATAAGAAGTAATGATTCCAAAATTTCAAACATCAATCTAGTTACTTCTCCACTAGACTTCGGTTCAAAAACAACTGAACAATTTATCTTGGACAACGGGCCATACCATGTTGTTTATAACTTTGCAGCAATTAAACATGTTCGTTCGGAGAAAGATATTTACTCATTAATGCAAATGTTCGACACCAATGTCTTGAAACATTCAAAGATAATTGACTTTTTAATAAAAAATGACTTGACTCAAAGATATTTTTCAGTCTCGACTGATAAAACTGCAAATCCAGTGAGCTTAATGGGAGCTTCAAAAAAATTAATGGAATTAGTTCTCACCTGTAAGCATTTAAAAAATAAAACAAGTATATATACTTCCTCTACAAGATTTCCAAATGTTGCATTTTCAAACGGTAGTTTGCTCCACTCTTTTCCAATACGATATGAAAAAAAGGAACCCATACCTTCTCCATTAGGTATTGAGCGATATTTTATTTCTCACCAAGAGGCAGCACAAATATGCTTACTTGCATCTATTGATTTAAACGAAGCAAATATACTTGTACCAAAAATTAATTCAAATTTTAAAATTTATCCAATAATAGATGTTGCTAAAAACTTCATTTCATCAAAAAATCTAACTCCTGTAGTTGTGGAAAGCAAAGAAGAGGGTTACAAAATTATTAATAGTGGAGACAGTAAATATCCGATATTAGCGACAAAACCCGATACAACAGGGGAAAAAGAATACGAAGAATTTGTTGGAAATAATGAAGAAATAATAAATTCTAACTTTATAAATTTTGATGTTGTGAAAAGCTCATCATTTAATGTAGAAAAATTACAACAATTTTTAAGTAATCTCAATCACATGCTCTCTGGGGAAATTAATACTAGCAAAGAGAGGCTAATTAAAGAAATAAGTGAAATAGTCCCATCTTTTAACCATGTTGAAACAGGAATCAATTTAGATAGCAGGATGTAGATTTGAGAAAAATAGCTGTTTATACGGGAAATAGATCTGAATTTGGATTGCAAGAACCTTTACTTAAAAAGCTAAAAGAAAGCAAAGAATTCGAGCTTGTATTATTAGTAGCTTCAAGCCATCTAGATCCAGATTTTGGCTCCACCATTACTGAAATTGAAGAGAGTGGATTCGATGTTAGTCATAAATTAAAGTTCAATCATACGGCTGACTATATCTATGAAAATCCCAAAACCATATCAGAAGGTATAAATTTAATTTCTGATGCTTTAATAAACATTAATCCAGATATATTAATTGTTCATGGAGACAGATACGAAGCGTTCTCTGCGGTAATTGCGTCAACGCAGATGGGTATATTGACACTTCACATAGAAGGCGGAGACGTGACAGAGGGAGGAACTTTTGATGACTCAGTAAGACATGCTATGACAAAATTATCCCATATTCACCTAACTACAAATACAGAAGCTACTAAAAGGATAAAGCAATTAGGGGAAAATCCTGACAATATTTTTGAAGTAGGCTCTCTCTCTATTGATTTAATAGAAAATAAAAATTTTACTAATTCAAAAGATGTTATAAAAAAATATAATCTTGAGAATGTAGAAAATATTATTGTTTTTACGCAACATCCCGTACCTATAAATATTGAAAACCTAGTGACTGAATTTGTAAAAATTGAAGAAGCTCTAGAAGAATTTTGTGATGAGACATTCAAAGTTATTTGTACTTTTCCAAATAGTGATATTGGAGGGAAAAAAATAATCGAAATTATAAAGTCTTGGAAAGAAAAGCATAAATTTATAGACGTATATGAATCACTCGGAAGAAAAGATTTTCATGGACTTTTAGATTTAAATAATACATCTAATTATAAAGTCTGCTTCCTAGGAAATTCTTCAGCTGGGATTAAAGAGACCCCATCTTTGTACAGTCCGTCAGTCATAATTGGTAATAGACAAAAGGGTCGTTTGAGTTCATCAAACATTCTAAATTCAGAACCAACAAAAAAATCTATCATATCAAATTTAGATACGGCTTTTAACAATAAAGAGTTCATTCTTAATGTCAAGAATTGTAAAAATCCCTATGGATCAGGCAACATGGTAGAAAATACTATGAGTGTATTGAGAAATTTAAACTTCGATAATGATGCTTTAACTAAAAAGTTTTTTGACTTGAAAGAATCTGATTAATATAATTTACAAATTTATTTAAAATTTCTGAATTTATATCCAAATTTTCATTTAATGAATACGAGTATTTTCTATCCGTTTCTTTGACAAGTTCCCTAGAGAAATCAAATGCTGCTTGGAAGGTAAAATTATGGAAATACCTTTCAACTTCTGTGTATACTTCTGGTGAAACTTTAGAGTCTTTTTTTAATAATTTATAAAAATACTCTAAATACATTTCTTTGTTGGCTGGAGGTTTTAAATCTTCTATTCGAGAATAATGTACATTTCCTGCTGTTAATACATTTGTATTTAGAAGTATAGATTCCAGGGCCAGAGTCGAATTATAAACCATTATAAACTTTGAAATATCTATTAATTCGTAAGAGTTAAGGGTATCAGCTGAATCTATTATATGAACATTATCGTGATTTAAGAATTCATTATCAATAAGCCAATCCTTTGTTGGTTTGAAAAGTCTTTTATCCTCCCTTGATTCATCAGGATGGGATCTATATATGAATAAAGTCTCAGGATTTTCTAAAACTAATTCTTTTGTAAAAAGTAACCATTCATACATATTTTTAAAGAGTGTATTTGCTTTTACTTGGGATGTATCAAATGGAACATTTAAAAAAATAGTCACAGTATTCATGAATTTATCATTTTTATTTTTCATTTCCTTGTCCATCGAAGTTATTTCGTTCCAAAATTTTAGACCTCCACGTTCAAAATTACCCTCTTTTCGTCTATTAAGATAAATGGATATCTCTTGTTGTTCTAATTTGGATAATTTTTTTTCTTTAAGCGGAAATAGATAATCTGGAGCATATCCTTCTGTAAAAAAAATAGAGTTCTCAAGAATTCCATTTTCAAAAGTAACTGTTTTCACACCTCGTTTATCTAAAATCTCTTTGACAATAACTTCTGGAAAAGTATAACCATTAAATATTATGCACAGTTCAGGTAACAAATTCTCGTCTATATTTGTAAGAAGAAGATCCCACTTTCGGGCTGCTGCAATAAAATTTTTTTTAAAACTAACCAACTTTTTTTGGTTTTCCAAATCACCTCTCATTATCCATCCCAAAGATGGCTCTATGAGAGTTTCAATTTCATCTATTGATAAACTGGTTTTTTTTATATTAAATTCTTGTTTTTTAGAAAACTCGTTAGTTTCATTTTCAAAATGTAATTTTTTATTAAATTTATAACATGAATAGCATGGCATAAAGTGGTCAGGATTATTTATTGATGATCCAGTTTGGCAAAAATCAGGACCGCCTGCGCATAGCAATACAGAAGTACTGAAACCCTCTTCCTGCAATTTTCGTAATATCAATTTTCCAGTTGAGCTAAATAGGCTTGAAAAATCTAAATGGGATGAACTATTGAAGTACCAAATTAGATTCTTTTTGACCTCAAAACGCTTTCTCGAGGTTTGGAACATTGGTTTTTCATTGAAAAAACTTACAATATTTTTGGACAATCCTCTAAATTGATTGTTTAAATATTTTTTATATTGAATTTGTTTCATTTTACAAACGATAATACGTTTTTTTGTATAAGAAATAAGTAAATTTCATATATTAAGATTAACTTTATAAAAGTATGCAAATTAAATTAAAATTTCCAAAACTAACGGGTCCACTGAGGTCTTACTATAACTATTCTTTAGGTGAGAAAGAAATATCATTTATTTATAAATATCTTAAAAATTATAGAAAAAATTTCATATTTATCGATGTCGGTGCAAATTATGGAATATTTACTTTCTTATTTACTAAATTAGCGAAGCAAAGTTATGTCATAGAGCCAATTAAAGAATGTATTGAATATATCCAGAGTGGTATAAGTAGAAAATCAGTAAATTTTATAAATAAAGTTGCTTCCAATAATACGAAAAATTTAACTTTAAATACTCCGATTGTCAGTGGAACTAAAATTTATGGCCAGTCTTCAGTCAGTAATGAATTTAACCAATATGTAAAGACAGAAGTTGAATCATTCAAAATTGATGAATTAGAAAGTCAAATATCTAGTCATAAATTTCAATTAATATTTCTCAAGATTGACGTAGAAGGTCATGAACTCCAGGTTCTTGAGGGAGCAAAGAATTTAATATCAAATAATAAATGTATTTTATTAATTGAAGTAGAAAAACGACATAATAAAGATTATTTAAAGGTGTTTGAATTATTGAGAAACATTGGGTTTACATCTTTTTACGTGAATAAAAATAGTTTAATCTCAATACACAATAAGAACATCAACAAAGTTATGGATAGTAACAATAACTATGTATTTAAGAATTATTAACTCATTTAATCTACTTTGATAATATAGTTAAAAAAATGGATAATTTTAAAGCTTTACTAAGTGATATTTTAAAGGTTTCTAAAATTACTAATACTTCAAAAAAGAAACGCCGAATAGTATTCTCCGTAGTTCTTTCGAATTTAATTGTATTTTTTGATATATTAATTATTTTAGTTTTTACAAATATATTTACTTCAAATGACAATTTTCAAAACATATTAGTTGAATTTGTGATGGAGAACCTATACATATTTCCTTTAATTATTATCTTGAGGTTTGCATCAATTTATTTTGAAAAGTTAAATGTTATAAAACTTAAACTAAATATTGAAGAGAACTTGAGAACCCATTTGGTAAAAGAAATATTTGATAAGGGTAATTACTCTATTTCGGACGCGTACTATTTTATTACAACAATTTCTATGCAGGTAGCAAGTTTTTATGGAACTTTAACTGTTTTCCTAAGTACTGCATTGCAAATTGTTGCCTATACGAGTTATCTAATTTATTCAGATTTAAATACCGTTGGAGTATTCTTTGCTGGATTATTAATACTTGCCTATCCAACCTATTTCTTAACTCAAAAAGGAAGAGAATATGCACATTTAACTTATGAGTATGGTCAAGATATAAGCAAAGAAACAGAAAAAATATTAGACAACCTGTTTCTAATTAAGATAATTAATTTAGTAAGTAAAGAAGTAGATAATTTCAAAAAGAGTCTGAAATCCTATTATAACTCTGAGTATAACAACAGAAGGCTTGGTACTTTGAACGCGATACTACCTAACTTTTCAACAATGATATTATTATCCGTCCTTTTAGTATTCTTTAATTTTGTAAAAGTACTAACTTTAGATTTTGTTGGCGTGATGTTACGACTGTTCCAGACATTAGGTATTTTTAATGACAACCTTCACCTAATTTCTGCATATCATGTGTATTTAGAGAATTTATACTTAATGGAAATGAACAAGTCTATTTCTTATTCAGATAATTTTAGGCTTGGCCAGAAATTAAAACAAAATGAAGCTGTTGTTATATCAAACATTAGTTTTAAATATTTTAATAGCTCAGATTATATTTTTGAGGATTTTAATCTTATAATCCCAAAGGGTAAGCATATTATTGTGACTGGAGTAAATGGATCGGGTAAAAGTACACTTTTAGGGCTAATTGCAGGTGTTTTTTATTCTGATAAAGGGTTAATTCAAGTTGCATCAACAAGATTAGGATACGTTGGAGCATCACCGATGATTTTAAACTCAACATTGAGAGAAAATTTACTTTATGGGGTTCAAGAGGACATAAATGATGCCGAATTAAATAGAATGACAAGTTTGTTTAAATTATTTAATGAGAATGAATTACAGCTTGATAAAAGAATTTCTAATAAATCCCTATCTATGGGTCAAATGCAAAAAATAGCTTTTATAAGATCACTACTTTCAAAAGTTGAAGTTTTAATATTAGATGAATCAACATCTAATTTAGATGAAGAGTCAAAACAACTTATTTTTAAAATTTTAGAAGATAAAAGGATGACAATTATTAACTCTACTCATAATAAAGAAGATTTTAAAAATATGGATTTACATATTAAAATTGTCATTTCAGATGATGGAAAAAGAAATCTAGAAGTTAGCTAATACTTGTTATAGAGTCAAAATCATTATAAAACTCTAGAGATGCTTTTTCTATGCTATTAAATTTTGCAACATACTCTACAGCATTTTGTGAAATCTCATTAACATTCTCTAAAGAGTTTAGACTTAAGATCAGTTTCTTTAAATTACCATTTTCTTTACTAAATAAAACTCCATTTTCTAAATGAGATATTATTTCAGAATTATTAGGGATGTTATTTGCTAAAACTAAACATCCACTACCCATAGCTTCAAGAATTGCTTTTGGATTTCCTTCGAAACTTGAGGTAGAGATAAAATATTTATACTCGCCATATAGAGCTAAGAGTTCAGTATTATTAACTATTCCCAGAAAGTTAACTTTAACTGACAATTTTGCCGCCAAGTTTTCAAGTTCTCTTTGTTTAGTTCCTTCTCCAATTATATCTAGAACAAATCCTGTATCTTTTAATGACCTAATCAAGAAGGGATAGTCTTTCTGTTCTTCAAGTCTTCCGACAGTTAATATTTTATGATTGCTTCTATTATTTGAATCAAAGATTTTCTTTTGCTCTACCCAATTAGCTCTGATTACAACCTTTTTTGTACCGAGAAAGTATTTTTCTAAAACCGCGAAATCAGATTCACTTGTAACAGAATAAATATCTGAAAAAAATAAAGTTATTTGAGTAAGCCAAAAATAGAGAAACTTCTTAATAATAGACTTTCTGTCTTTTAAGCTGAATACAAACATATCATAACCCGTACGTATGTATAGAGGTTTGCCAGAGCGAATTTTCAACATAATTGAAACCCAGGATCCTAATAGTTGATTCTGTTTTATTAAATCAAAATTACCGATTTCAGCTAATAATTTTGAGGAAAGCAAGAAACTATTAAAAAAACCGAATACCTTTCCTTTCCTTTCCTTTTTTATTGAATAGATAGGAACAACATTAATATTTTTGTTTAAATCGAAAATTAGATCAGAATCATTACCATAGGTAATAAATGTAAACTTTACACCATATTTTTCAATCAAATATTCAAAGATTTTAAGTTCCCTATCAAGAATTCCAGATATGCTCCAGCTCTTAAGTGAATAACCATATGTAAAAAAATAAACGATGTGCACTAAAAATTATTGTAACTTCTATAGTGGAATAAGACTATAAAACTTATTATTTATATTAATTATGAAGAAATTGTTAATTGTACACACAGAATACACACAAACAGGTGGAGAAGATATTGCCGTAAGGCAGGAGATTAAATTTCTAGATGATAAATATGAAATAGAAGTTCTACTATTTCAAAATTCACTTAATCTTTCATTCCAAGATTTAAAAGGTTTTCTGCTAAATAGCAACAAAGAAAGCCTTAAAAATTTTATTGATAAAATAAAAACCTTTAATCCAGACCATATATATATCCATAATCTGTGGTTTAAAGGATCTCTTGGAATACTTAAATTTTCTCTTAAAAACAAGCTAAATGTTGTACTTAAACTACATAACTTCAGATACGACTGTACGAAATCATTTTTATCAAGTAAACATTTAAAAGATATGAATTTCTGTAAAGCCTGTGGGCTAAGCAGGGAGGAAACTGGAATTATTAATAAGTATTACCAAGAGTCTTTAGCAAAGTCAATTTTGGTTAATAGTTTTGGAAGAAAATATTTTAAACTTCTTAAAAATAAAAATCTTAAGTTAATAACTATGACTGAACATCACAAGAAACACCTTCAAAGTCTGGGTATAAAAAAAGGAAATATCTTTGTACAGCCAAATCCAATTTTAAATAAAAGAACGGATACTAAAAATACAAATAACAAAATAAATCAGATAGTTTATGCAGGTAGAATTTCAAGTGAAAAAGGTCTTCAGGAACTAATCAATACCTGGATTGAGGCAGAAAAAAAAGAAACTAAATTATTAATAATCGGGGAAGGACCTCTTTTTAAGAGCTTAGAATTAAAAGTCAGAGACTTAGACTCTATTGAGATTATTAGACATATGGAAAACAAGAAAGTATTAGAAATTATAGAAAAATCAAAAGCTGTCGTAACAGCCACAAAACTTTATGAAGGTCAACCAACTTTACTTTGTGAGGCGTCCAAATTATCAGTTCCATCAATATTTCCTAATTCAGGAGGAATTAAAGATTTTTTCCCAAAAAACTCTATGTTTATGTTTGAACAGTTTAATTATGAAGATTTGAAAATTAAGTTAGAAGAAGTAATAAATTCCACTTCTCTAGATAGTGAAGGTGAAAGAAATATGAGATTTATAAATGAGTATCTTGATACTGATAGATTATTAGATTCATTTAAAAAAGTATTAGACACTAAATTATGAATCAAAAAGTATCCATTCTTCTCGCAGTGCATAATGATCAAAATAATATTGGGCGTGCTATTTCTAGTATCTTAAATCAAAAATTTGAAAATTTTGAACTTTTATTGATGGATGACCATTCTGATGATGATAGTTATAGAGTTTGTGAAAAATATTCTTTACTTGATAACAGAATAAGATTATTTAAAAATAAACAAAATTTTGGATTAACAAAGTCTTTAAATATTCTAATAAATGAAGCTTGTGGTAAATATATAGCAAGACAAGATTCTGATGACATAAGTCATGAAGATAGGTTAATGAAGCAGTACAACTATATAGAAAACTCCGAAATTGATGGTTGTACAACTTTAGCAAAAATAATGGATGAGAATAGAATTGTACCAAACTATTCAAAACACATACCACCTGGGATAGTTATCAGATATAAAAATCCTTTTATACATGGTACTTTGATGATAAAAACTAAAACCTTGAAAGATATTGGAAAGTATGATGAAAACTTCTATTACGCGCAGGACTATAAATTATTTAAAGATCTTAATAATAAAAAATTTAAAATAACAATATTAAAAGAAGCTTTATATACATTAAACATGGAAAATAATATTTCTACAATCAATAGAAAAGAACAAGCCTATTTTGCAAAATGCGTCAGAAAGAATTTAGTTCCTAATTTTTAATTATTATTTGGATGAAATTTCTTTAAACATTTAATTAGAATTTCTTCCAATGAGATTCTAGTATTCCATCCCAATTCTTTCTTGATTTTTGACGGATTAGCAACAATTGAATTCGGGTCGCCAGATCTTAGAAATACTGGGTCTTCATTAACATATTCTTTCCAATCAATAGAAAAGTAGTTAAAAACTATCTCCACTATATTTCTTATACTATTTCCTTGGCCAGACCCAATAACGTAATCCTCACTATTTTCTTTATTATTTATTTTATAAATAGCTTCTGCAACATCACCCGCGTAGCTCCAATCTCTTATAAGGGCTAGACTGCCTACAGTTAAATTTTCAGATGCACCATTTTTTATATTTGCAGCAGAATTTATTATTTTCATTATTAAATATTCTTCATCTCTGAACTCAGATTCATGGTTAAACATTATTCCAGATGAAATATTAAGAAATTCATGAAGTTTCAAGTTTTGAATTTTTTTATGTATTTGTAATTTAGCTTCTGCATAGGGAGATCTGGGTTTCAATGAAGAATTTTCATCAAGTGGTCCACTTTTTTCATCAAACATTTCGGAGCTCGATGCTTGAAAAATGTTGCACTTTAAATTATTTTCTAAAACTGAATCAATAATGTTAGAAAAAATAGTACCGATAGCTCTATAGGTTTCACCATGATCATTTAATGATTTATAGACTGAGCTAGGTCCAGATAGGTTATATATGTAATCTGGCTGATAATCAGATATTAATTTATTTACTGCAAAATTATCAAGTATGTCTAAGTTTAGAATCTGTACATTTTGAACTTTAATCTCAGAGTTAATTGATTTAAGCTTATTAAAGAATGGATTTGTGTCGATATTTCTTGAAATTCCAATTATTTCGTGATCTTCATTTTTATCTAAAATATGTGCAGTAAGAAAAAGTCCATCTTGACCTCTGATACCAGTTATTAAATGTTTCTTTACCATGATTATTTCAATTTATTAGTTTTAATAAGCTTATACACAAAAAGATAATACTTATATATAATATTGTTGTCTTATGACTGTATATCTAAATAGTATAAAAGAATCTTGGGTAGTTGATAGATTAAGGGATGAATGGTACGAGAATAATCCAGACATATCTACTGAAAAAATAAAAAAATCAGATACTGTTTGGATAATTACTCCGTGGCAATGGAAAAATGTAAAGAGTAAACATTTGATAAATAAAAAAGTTCTTTGCTCTATGTACCATATTGACTTCATAAAGTTTACAAAAGACGATGAAAAAGATTTTTACAACAGAGATCAGTTTGTAAGCGAATATCATGTAATATCACAAAAAACTGAAGAGCAGGTGAAGCAGTTGACAGATAAAAAAATTACAACTATTCCATTTTGGATTAATCAGAAAATATTCTTTGAGATTCAAGACAAGAATAAAATTAGAGAAAAGCATAGATTATCAAAAGACAAGTTTTACATAGGTTCATTCCAAAGAGACACTGAGGGCAGTGACTTAAAATCACCTAAATTAATTAAAGGACCAGATAGATTTATAGAAATTGTATCTTCTAAATTTTCAGAAAATAAGAAAACAGAGATTATCCTGACTGGAAAAAGACGACAATATGTAATAAATGAGCTAGAGAAGTTAAGTATTCCTTACAAGTATTTTGAAATGGTTGATTTCAAAACATTAAATGAACTTTATAATATTCTCGATCTTTATATTGTTTCATCAAGGCTAGAAGGAGGCCCCCAGGCTATTGTGGAATGCGGCTTAACTAGAACACCAATCATCTCTACAGATGTTGGTATCGCAAATGAAATTCTTTCACCAAGTTCTATATTTAACATGAATAACTATAACTCAGCTAGACCTGATATAGACTACTCTTATAAGAAATCTAATCTTTTAACAATACCCAAAGGATTTGAGAGATTTCAAAAATTACTAAAGGATATAAATGAAAGTTAGTATTGGTGCATATATAAAAGAGGGCCCATGGGGAGGGGGAAATCTTTTTTTTGAAAACCTACGAAATTATCTCACTAGTAAGGGACATCGTGTGATTAACCACCTTTTAGATGATGATATAGACGTAATACTTTTGACCGATCCAAGACAAAAATCTGAATCATCATCATTCACCGATAAAGAAATTATAAAATATAAGAATGTCATAAATAAAAATGTTAGAGTTGTACATCGAATTAATGAGTGTGATGAAAGAAAACAGACAAAAGGGCTAAATGAATTCCTAGTTGCAGCAAATAAATGTTCCGATGCAACAGTTTTTGTTAGTCAGTGGATTAAAGATTTATATTTAGATCAAGGTTTTTGTGTCTCAAATCCATATGTCATTATGTCTGGATCAAACGAAAAAATATTTAATAAAACTAACTCAAGTACTTATAGCGAAGACACAAAAATGTCTATAGTTACTCATCACTGGAGTGGAAACTGGAATAAAGGATTTGATATATATGAAAAATTTGATCTTTTATTAGGTAGTAATGAATACAGTGAACAGTTTGAATTTAAATACATTGGTAATCTTCCTGATAATTTCTATTTTAAAAACACACAAGTAGTCAAACCTCTATCAGGTTTAAAACTAGCTACAGAACTCAAAAAAAGCCATGTTTATTTAACTGGATCATTAAATGAACCTTCTGGCAATCATCATATTGAGGGAGCTCTTTGTGGATTGCCCATATTATTTGTTGCAAGTGGAGCATTACCAGAATACTGCAATGATTTTGGTGTCAGTTTTACCAAAGATAATTTTCCTGAAAAACTTATTGAAATAAAAAATTCATATGATACTTTAAAAAGAAATCTAAACAATTACCCCTTTAAAGCTGAAATTATGTGCAGTGAATATGAAAAATTATTTACTGAGATAATAAATGAAAGGATTGAATTAAAAAATATAATAATTAAAAAAAATTTAATTCACAGATTTATACTTAAAACTAAAAATTTAATAATTTTAAATTTATATAATTCACTAAAGAAAAATAAATTATGGAAATAGTAATTAAAAATTTTAAATGGGCTTATATACATCTGTATTCAGTTACTTTAATTATGACAATATTATTTGGCAGGTCATTTACGGGTATTTATATTTTTGAATATAGATTAGGAGAGCTAGCTATAGGAGTAGGGTTTTTATTTTCATTATATTTTTTAGTTTTTTTCAAAAAAGAAAATGCTTTGTTCGTATATGGAAGAAAAACTTTCTATTCCATAAAGTTAATAATAATAAGTTTTTTTGTTACAGTTTTCTTTACCAACGGCTCTCTTTTTGAAATTTATACATACAAATCTAGTTCTTATATCTGGACAATTTCATTTTTAATTTTGGGAGGTATATTTTATTCGTACATCGATAAAGATTTTTATCTCATTAAAATCTTTCCATTGCTACTACCCCTAACTTATATTTTAAGTACTATTTATTTTCCTCAATTTATAATCGATTTTTTTCTAAAGTATTCTGATAAATTTGACTTTCTAAAGGCAGCAGACGTTTTCATATTGTATATTTTTACTAATATTTTTAATCAGAAAAATATGAGGAGTAAGTTTAATTTCTATATATATTTTTTGATATCTTCTGCAATCTTTATACCTTTATTTCTTTTTAAAAGTAAAGGGGCATTTCTTCCTGCAGTAATATTCTTTTTATTCGAACTAATTCGAACAAGGAAAATTTTTCTAAGTAATAAGGTCAAATCAATAATTGTCATGATTTTATGTGTACCCATATTTTTTATCTCTACATACAATTCGGGTCTAGGTTTTGGAGAGAATGAATATACACTAGAAGAAGAGAGAATTTATACAATTACGGCTAGCGTTTCAAGAGCAGCTGAGGAAAAAAATACAACTGAGTTATTTGGATCATTTTTTCTTATTGATGGAAGACTTTACTCTGAAGAGCAAATGGCAAATTGGAGACTTCAGATTTGGCAGGATGTAGTTCTTGATTTATTTACTTACGCAGAATATACATATGATAGAGATAATGTATACAGAATTCCAGGAGAATCACGAAATGATTTATTACTTACTGGGCATGGTTACAACGAAATACTTCCCGCTATGAATTTTGCAAATCGTAGAGGAACTGATTTAATGAATGAGAATGTCCATAACTTTGCTATCAATATACTTGCTAAAGGTGGTCTTTTACAATTTTTTCTATTTATTTTTTTCTACTTAAGTCTCATAACACATTGGTATAAGAATAAAAATAACTTAACACTACTTTCGTTCATAGCTTTTGCCTTATTGTGTGGATTTTTTGATGTTGCTATGGAGGGAGTAAGGTTTCCTTTTATATTTTTTGGTTCTATAAGTTATTTATTTTACGAAAAATAAGTTAATTGTTATTTAAGAACCATTCGTAAGTAGTCTTTAAACCTTGATTAAGGTTGACTTTTGCACTCCACCCCAAAGAATTGATTTGGCTTGAATCTAGTAGCTTTCTTGGATTACCGTCAGGCTTAGAAGGATCAAATAATATTTCTCCCTCAAATCCA
>CERI01010059.1_pt1 | contig 29113 bp, 30 predicted proteins | sample 350261 | NCBI WGS metagenome assembly CERI01 (sample SAMEA2620979, study PRJEB7988) | marine metagenome | isolation source: saline water (ENVO:00002010), including
ATAATAATGCAAACTGATCAATTAAATAAATACTTTCTAGCATCACTCTTAATTCATGCAGTATTCCTAATTTCAATTAAGACTGCATATATACAGCAAGATATAAGTCAAATTGGTGAACAAGGTATGCAAATTCAAATGGTTTTGATTAAAGATCAAGCAGATGATGTTAAAGACGAAGAATCTTTATTAAGTAAAGAAAAGAAAATCCTCAAAGAAGAAGAAAAGGAACAGCAAGCAATATTTGATAATCGATTGCAAGGTGACAAAGCTGAAAAGATTTATCAATCATATTATGGTGTTATAAGAAATATCCTTGATTCAAATAAAAAATATCCTCTTTTATCTTTACAAAGGCGTCAAGAAGGAACGCCTGTTGTAGAGTTTACGATATTAAAAAATGGAGAAATAACTGACTTATTAATAACTTCTTCTGGCCATCGTTTACTAGATAGAGAAGCTCAAAAAATAGTATTAAAATCTACTCCTTTTCCACCAATACCTGATTCAGTTGGCAAAAATAGTATTAACCTAAGAATCCCTATTAATTTTAATCTGAATCGTTAGTTCTGTACCATTTGAGTTTTTCTCTCAATGAGACTACTCCACCTATGATAAATATTGTTGGAGCTTTAGGTTTTTTAGTTTTAACTAATTCTGGCATGTTCTTTAAAGTAGATATGTATTCCTTCTGAGTGCTCGTAGTTCCTTGTTGTACAAGAGCGCAAGGTGTTAATTCGTCCATACCATGGTTTATTAATTCGCTACAAATTATATTAATTGATACTAAGCCCATATAGAAAACAATTGTTTGGTTTGGTTGATTCAGTTTCTTCCAATCAAGTTCTAACTTACCTTCTTTAAGATGCCCAGTAACGAAAACACAGCTTTGTGCATAATCTCTATGTGTTAGCGGAATACCGCTATACGAAGAACAACCACTAGCACTTGTAATACCTGGTACAACTTGAAAAGCAATTTTTTCATCTGCCAATGTTTCTATTTCCTCTCCACCGCGACCAAATATAAAAGGATCGCCTCCTTTAAGTCGTAAAACTTTTTTTCCTTCTTTTGCATATTTCACTAATAATTGATTAATTTCTTCTTGCCTTACAACATGATTATCTCTTTCTTTTCCAACATAAATTTTCGTTGCATCTCTCCTGATTAGGTCGACGATAGATGGATGTACTAATCTATCATAGAGAGCAATATCAGCTTGTTGCATTAAACGTAAGGCTTTGAACGTTAATAAATCAGGATCGCCAGGGCCCGCGCCAACCAAATAAACTTCACCTTGATTAGCAATTTGTTCATCAAAATCATTAATTTGTTTATCTAAAAATAGTTCTGCTTCTTGAATTCTTCCAGACAAAACTAATTCTGTAAATTTTCCATTTAACATTTCTTCCCAAAATATCTTATTAGATGAAAATCTTTTCATTTTTTTTCTAACTTTAATTCTGTTAGAAGAGACTATATCTGCAAGTTTTCCATAATTGGATGGAATCATTGTTTCTAACTTTGTCCTGAGAACCCTTGCTAAAACGGGAGATGCTCCTCCCGTAGAAACGGCAACCGTTATATCTCCTCTCTCTAAAATTGATGGAAATATAAAGTCACAAATATCTGGTTGGTCAACAACATTAATAATAATATTATTTTTATCACAATCTTTTGCTACTTGTTCATTAAGCGTGGAATTGTTCGTAGCTGCAATGACAAATTTAAATTGTTGTTTCTGGAAAATCTTTTCAGAATATTCTTCAGTTATACATTTAATATTATTTTTTTTAGATAATTCTAAAATATAGGCAGTAAAATCTTTAGAAACTATTGTTATATTAGCATTTGCTTTGATCAATAAGTCTAATTTCCTTTCTGCAACAGAACCTCCTCCAACTATCAAACATGGAAGTTTATTGAGTTGTAAAAAAAATGGAAAATACTTCATAAAGCTTATTTCGATATGCCGGCTTTTTTATAATAATTCTCAGCCTTTAGTAAATCCTGTTTTACTAACTTTCCTTCTTCATAAATCATACCTAGTGTAGTAGCTGAGCCCATCATTCCTGCCTCTGCTGCTCGTTCAAACCACATGATACATAAATCCGTATCTTGTTCTGTACACTCTCCTTCAAAATACATAAAACCAAGCGCATGCATTGCGAGAGGTAATCCATTTTCTGCAGCATTTTTCATATACAAAAAAGCTTTCTCTTCATTAGCTAGACATCCAAGTCCGTTTTGTAACATTATAGCCATGCGATACATAGCATCAGAATTTCCCTCTTCTGCTATAGGAGAAAGTAATCTTGTTGCATGTGAAAAGTTTTTTGTTTCAAAGGCAGCAATTCCACTTTCAAGTTCCATCGCTCTGTTTTCCCTGAGATCCATATTAACTTAAAAGCTCGTCTAACTTACCATCCATATCATGTTCTATTAAGTCATCGAAACCGCCTACATGATAATCATCGATAAATATCTGTGGCACAGATTGTCTACCTGACTTTTCTATCATTTTCTTCATTTGATCAGGATCCCTATCAATCATAATTTCAGTGTAGTTAAGATTTTTTTTATTAAAGAAATTCTTTGCCCTCACACAGTAAGGGCATATTCTAGTACTATATATAGTTATTTTTTTCATTAAAATCTCAGTTAGCTGTAATGCGTAATTACTCTCTTCACATTTTTCTGAACAATTATACCAATAACATCATAAGAATTATCAAGTTTTATTTCAGGATATTCATTGTTTATTGGCAAAAGATACTTCTCTTCATCAATAATTTTAAATCTCCTAAACCATCTCACCCCATCATATTCAACAAATATATACTGTCCATCTATACAACTTCCTGATGGGTCTACAATAACTATACAGTTTTTAGGAAATTCAGGCTCCATGCTATTGTCAGTTACTTGAAGTGCGTATGGCTCTGATGAACCGCATTCACTATTCATATCTGTTAGTTTGTTATTTTCTGTCATGTGAATGAATTCAAATTTTTATAATTATACCATCAAATAAATGACCTAGATTCTGATTTTTAACTAAAGACGTAAATGATTAGAATTATGACGCAACCATATTAATATTAGGGCTTTTATATCTACCCAGTATTTCTCATGCCTGTTGCTATGGCATGAATAGTTCTAAGTAATGGGTCAAGATTTACTGTATCTTCACCAGACACATTTCTATGTGCCTTCAATAACATAACTTGAATATAATTTAATGGATCTAAGTAAGGCTGTCTTCTACTGAGGGACAAAGATAATTTAGTATTTTCAGAAAGTAGTTCACTTGATCCAACTATTTCCAACAGTGTAGAAACTGTGGCATTAAATTCGGTTTCTATGTCACTAATTATAATATTCGCAGCATTTTTATTTTCTACTAATTCTGAATAATCTCTAGCAATCCCTAAGTCAGATTTAGATAATGCCATTTGAATATTATCAAGCAGTACTCTAAAAAATGGCCATTCTAAATACATTTTTTTAAGCTTATCCATATTAGCATTATCATAAGAGACAATTTTAGTAAGCGCACTTCCTAAACCATACCATGCTGGCAAAGTATGCCTAGACAATGACCAGCCAAATACCCACGGAATCGCTCTAATTGAATATTTAGAACGTTGTGTTTTTTTTCTATGAGAAGGTCTTGAACCAATATTTAATTCTGCAAGTTCCTGTACTGGAGTTGCCTCATAGAAATAATCCATAATACCTGGCATATCATCTGTAAGATCTCTATATTTCTTTTCGCCCATCGCTGACATCTCACTCATCAATTCTTCAAAATTATTAGTGCACACATCATCATGAATTACCAAGTGTTTACTAGCTTTAACTAGACCGCTAATCGCAAGTTCTAATTCGTAAGATGCTGATTGCGGAACAGCATACTTATAAGATAAAACTTCACCTTGTTCTGTGATTTTAATCATACCCCTGACCGTCTCATTGGGTTGTGCCAAAATTGCATTATGTGTAGGACCACCGCCTCTACCAACAGTTCCCCCTCTGCCATGGAATAACCTACATTCAATTTTATATTTCTTTGAAATTCTCAAAACTTGCTGTTGAGCTTTATATAGACTCCATGATGATGAAAGTATTCCTCCATCTTTACAAGAATCAGAATATCCAAGCATAACTTCTTGAAGTTTAGTGTCTTTATAATTACCAATTAGATTTTTATATGTTTTATTACTAAATAAATCTTCTAATATTTCTTCAATTCTAGTTAAATCATCAATAGTTTCAAACAAAGGTGTAACCTGAATAGATGACTCGAGCTTGCCATTGTTAGATGAAATTAGGCCGCATATTTTAGCTATTGCTAGTACCTCAAAAACATGACTAGCATGATGAGTCATAGAGATTACATAATTTCCAAATGCATGAGCACTTATTTCTTTTCTTAATCTACTCATCACAGAAAACACATCTATGACCTTCTTAGATTCTGTAGAGAGTTTTTCATAAACACTTTCAAGTTTTATATCTGACTTAATAAATTTTTCTAATGTAGAGATTCTCGATGGTTCATCCAATGAAGCGTAATCTATATTTTGAGAATTATTTAAAATATCACATATTGCGTTAGTATGATTTGTAGATTCCTCTCTTATGTCAAGATTAACTAAGTAAAATCCAAATGTTTCGACAAGTCTAATAAAGTCATTTAGTCCATAATCATTTAAGATTAAATCATTATCTGCTGTCAGAGAGTCCCTAATTAAATATAAATCCTTAAGTAATTCATCTTCCGATTCATATGCATGATCTACTTTCAATGTATTATCTTTTTTAAGTCTATAAATAGTTTTTAATCTTTGATCAAGTCTGTATCTTATGATTTTGAACTTTCTTCTATAGGGCTCTTTTGCAAAATCTTGTGTTGTATCTTTAAAAGCAGCGGTTAGATACTGCTCATCTACTTTAGATGCAGACAAAAACTCATTAGATGGTTTTGTAAGTTCAGAAGAATGCGTCAGAAGAGTTGATAATTTTTGTGCCCTCCTCATATATTCATGGATTGCTGTTTCCGCATGCATATACACAGCCTCTCTTGTAATATCAGGTGTTACAAAAGGGTTGCCGTCTCTATCGCCGCCAATCCATGATCCAAATCTTATAAAACTTGGAACATTAACTTTGTCTGTATGATAGATTCTTTTAATAGCTTTTTCTAAATCTTTATAGACCTCAGGAATTGCTTTAAACAATGATGTTCTAAAATAGTAAAGTCCATTTTCAACTTCGTCTATTACAGTAGGCTTACGAAGTCTTACCTCATCAGTTCTCCATAATATAAGAATCTCTGCTTGGAGCTCCTCTACCAGCTCTTCTCTTTTGATTGATTGCCCTTTGTATCTCTGTAATTCCAATATGGTATTGAAAATTCTTCTCATAGCTTCGAGCTTACTTCTTCTCTTGGCTTCTGTTGGATGTGCTGTGAATACAGGAGCATAATGTAATGAATTAATTAATGACTGTAATTTGATTTCATCAATATCTGATGATTTACACTCCCTAAGAGTTTGGTCGAACGACCCTTCCCATGATTCAAATCCTGATTTAAGTCGATCAGTCCTATTAATATGTTGAAATGCTTCTTCAGCTACATTCACTAAAGCAAAATATTTTGAAAATGATCTAATTACATTTTTTAGTGTTTTTGAATCTAATTTCTCTATGAACCTGATTAATTGATCGTGTTTTGATTGATTGTAGTTTTTTCTAAGGTTAATGAAGCCTTTTCTAAGTTTCTCAACTGATGTAAAAACTTCTTCGCCAGCATGGCTTTTAATGATGTTACCAAGCAATTTACCCAATAATTTAACGCTCGATCTAAGCTGCGCATCAGTTAATTTATCAAAACTTTTTAGGAATTCACTCATATTTCTTACACAGATTTTAGTTAAAAAACCTACTCATTATTAAAATAGAGCCCACGATACCCTTAAAATAGGTAATGTTCAAGCTTGACAAAATCAATTTTACTTTTTTTTACGCTTATTTTTAAAGAATTTCTGGAGGAGTATCTTAGATTTATCAGAGTCATTAATTTTAATTATCTTTGGTTTATGATGACATGACGATGATTCATAAATCTTTGGACCATTTAAAACTCCACCGCTTTTTGAGTCCTCAGCGCTAAAAATAATATTAGTTAATCTAGCATAACTTATTGCTTGAGCACACATAGGACATGGCTCAAGAGTAGTTATCAAACTGTGCCCATTTAACCGTTCATTATTAAGTTTATTCATAGCAATTTTTAAAGCTAATATTTCAGCATGGTCTATTGATGACCTATTAGATTTCATTTGATTATAACTAGAAGCAATGAGTTCATATGATTCATCATTAATAATGACAGCACCTACAGGTACTTCATCATTTTTGTAGGCATATTCTGCTAAATGATAAGCAAAGTTATAAAAAAGTAAGTGTTTATCATTCACAATTAGAATTTCTAGAGAGTTTCCTTAAATTTTATGATTTGACCTTGAGGACTTCCAATAATTTCATCATTTTGCATTACACAATTACCTCTTATAATTGTATGAGTTGGCCACCCTTTAACTTTCATTCCATCATAAGGTGTCCATTTGCTTTTTGATTTTTGTTGATTATTCTTTATTAACATTTCTTTATTCATATCTACAATTGTAAAATCTGCATCGAAACCTTCCTTAATTCTACCTTTGTTAGATATTCGATGAATACGCTCTGGACCATAGCTCCATAAATTAACAAGTTTAGATAAAGACAGTCGATGATTGTTAACATGGTTAAGCATGACAGGTACAAGAGTCTGCACTCCGGGTGTACCGCTAGGTGATTTCGGATAAGCAACAGACTTCTCATCTAATGTATGTGGAGCATGATCTGAAGCAATAATATCAACAATATTATCATTTAAAGCTGCCCACAGTGCATCTTGATGTATTTTTTCACGTATTGGAGGGTTTTGTTGTGCAAGTGTTCCTATATTTTCATAACATTCTGGCGCATGTAATGTTAAATGATTGGCAAGAAGTTCAACGCTGGCAATATCTTTATTTTGTGACAAAAACTCCATCTCCTCTTTAGTTGTAATATGTAAAATATGAACTCTTCTTTTATACTTTCTGGCAATATTCACAACACGTTTTGTCGCAGATAGACAGCTTTCAGGTGAACGCCATTTGCAATGCATCCTTACATCATTGCTGTCACCAAGAATTGTTTTGAAATTATCCATCATAATCATTTGATCTTCTGCGTGGACAGCTATAACGCGTTTACCATTAGAAACTACTGACTCTACTTCCTCATCCGTGGCAGTCATAAGTTCACCTGTACTCGCTCCCATAAATATTTTAATTCCACACACTCCTTTAAGATTTTCCCATTCAGATAAATTTGAAGACGTTCGCATGGTGCCTCCTAAATAAAATGCATAATCAGACCAAGCTCCTTTGTTAGCTCGATTTAATTTATCTTCAATAGTTTCTGGGGTAATGGTGAGAGGATTAGTATTAGGCATTTCAAATATGGAAGTTACCCCACCTGCTACTGCAGCAAGCATACCTGATTCAAGAGTTTCTTTTCCTTCTAATCCAGGCTCTCTAAAGTGTACTTGAGTATCAATGACTCCTGGCAAGATTGTTAAGTTTTTACAGTCTATTGTATTAGCACTTTCAAGGACTTTATTTGATATAAGAGTAATTTTTCCATCATTAACATAGATATTAGTCGAAACAAGATTATTATTTAACATTACTTGTCCGTTAAGAAGGGCTAAGCTGTATGGTTTAGTAGACATAATATTATTATGCTATCATTTTAAATATAATTATGCATAATACCATTTAATACAATGCAGAAAATATTAGATAATTTTGGAATTACTGTCTCGGCTTTATGCGCTATTCATTGTATATTATTACCTATACTTATAATTCTATCTCCATATATTGAACTAGCATTTATTACATCACATGAATTTCATGAAACTTTAATGTATTTTATACTTCCTACTTCAGTTATAGCTTTCACAATAGGCTGTAGAAAACACAATGATGATATTGTTAAGCTAGGTGGCATATGTGCAATTTTTGTATTACTAATTGCTATAGCACTACATGATTTTAGTGAAATTCTGTCAATTCTGCTGACATTATTTGCTAGTACTCTATTAATATTTACACATTTGAGAAACAGAACTTTATGTTCTGAAGAAAAGTATTCATGTCACGAATAATTATTTTTTGCTTTTAATTAAAATTAACTGCTGTTATCACAGCTTGGAAAGGCCCACTACCGATTTCTATTTCATCAGATGTTGAGGTTTCCCAAATAGTAGTTCCCTCGCTAATTCCAAATGCAACATTTATTGATGACAATTCAGGAGTTATAACAACGGGTGATGCAAATGATTGAATGCCAACGAGTTTATCTACATCACTTCTAGATGTAACAAGATATCCATCTGTATCAACTAAGTTTCCTTCAATATTTGCTCCTGTCCCATTTAAGTTTTCTGCTGTAACTTGATATGAAGCACTTGCTGCGCCACCAAACGAAGTTAGTATTGAACCCCATGCGCCAGCAGTAAGATTATCACTACTTGAACAAATTGAAGACCCGCCAGTTTGTTCATTAGCAGATCCTGCTATCGTAGCGCAGTAAGCGCCACTTCCAGAACTTGATCCATTAAGCGATTTATTAAATTGTTTATCAACTTTAATCGTAAAGACATTATCAATTAGCATATAGCCATAAGTATAAGTTCCATTAGGTGGTCTTGTGAAAGTTGCGCCAGAGAATGTGCCTGCATTACCAGTGCCTGTCATTGTGATAGTACTACCAGTTCCCCCATCAAAAACTATTGAACAGTTAGATAAGTCAGTAGCAGATGAAGCTGTTGGTGATGGAGGCTGCCCTGTACAGAAGTACATCTCATACATTTTAATGGCATAAGAATCTGGTTGCATACTACATGAATCACTATCTGGAAAAGTTACAACACCACTTGTAATAGTACAATCTCCTGCTATTACCTTAGGTAACATAATTAAGTTAGCTACTAAATATAGTCCAATAAATTTTTTCATCTTAGAATCCTGAAGCTGTTATGCTAATTGCGCCGCCGCCTTTGACAGTGATAATATTATTTTCTCTTCTTACTTTTTCATACATGCGATTTGGATTAATTCTCCCAAATGAATATGCATTATTAGAAACAGTAAATATACTTGGACCTGTTTCTCTTTCATTACAACAAACTATATAATTAAATTTTATAAATGCATTGTGATGATTTGTTGTACTATCATCTTGCATTCCTGCTTCAAGAGATAATCTCGATGTGGGCTCCATATATAAACTCACTGTCTGCCCATGCCAAATATTCATTGTTTCTGTATTCCATTGGTATCTTTTATAATATAGTTTCGCCCATGGTAGATATGGAAGAAGAGCACCAATTTCTGCATCATAACCTCCGGCCGCGACTTCAGGCATTCCATTTACATGATGTCTCTCTGTCATAGCTTCATAAAAGTTGATATTCACGTCATAGACTGATGATTTCATTTCAAAACCTAAACCAGTACGTGCATGTCCTGAATTAAATTCATGATCATAAAATATATTTATCCCGTACATTTTTGTCATATCACTATTAATTGTTCTGTAGACAAGACCTGTATTTAAAGTTTCTCTATCATCAAATGTTGAATATGATATTTGACTTAAAATTTTGTTAAATTCATTACCTGTTAATTCAAATAAGGTGATTGCTCTAAATGTAGGCTTTGAATCTGCTCTTGCTCTAGTTTCAAGTTCAATAAGCCTTAAACTTGTAAGATTATTTTTAGCCCATGATTCAACTGTGGAATCTCCATATGAGAAAGCATTTTGTATAGCTGAGTTTTTGACTTGATTTATTGCATTACTAGCCTCACCAGAGAATGCACTGAATGGCAATGTCAGCAGTGCTAACATTAGTAATTTTTTATATATTATTTTACCCACTATAATATAACCCCTATTTTCATCCTAAATGACATCAATATATAAGTAAATAGTTTTGAAGGATATATTAAGATAAATCCTGTATATTTTTTAAGTTATCTAAAGCAGGTTTATAGTTTGGGTCAATACCAACAGCAGATTCAAACATATTTTTAGCCTTTACATTTTCCTTTGTAGCATAGTATGCAATTCCAAGATTGTTATACAATTCTTTCGAATATAATTCTTGGGTCAATGCCTTCTCTAACATTGCAACGCACTTTTTATATTTAGTGTTTTTAAGATAATAATTTGAAATGTTTATATATGGCATGACATCATTAGGCGTTAATTCAATAACTTTAAGATAATGATCTTCAGCTTGATTAGGATTTATTTTATTGTAGATATTTGCAAGATTATTATGTGCAACTGAGGACTCATTATCTAATGAGAGCGCTTTTTTATAATTTTCAATCGCTTTATCATAATTTTGTAGGTGTGCGTAAACAATACCTAAGCTATAAAAAGATTGGAAATTCTTTTTATCTAGTTTGATAGCTCTTTTATGTTCCTGGATCGCAAATTCTAGATTATTTGATTGATATAATATATTTCCATAATTACTATGATAAATAGATATATTAGGTTGAAGCTCAATTGACTTTAGTATGTTTGATTTTGCAGAATCAAGTTTCCCTTCGACCAAATCTATTAAAGATAATAAATGATAGGCGTCGCTATTGTCTGGATCATGTTGAATCACTTTTTTGTAAATAACTTTAGCTTCATCAAATTGTTTTCTATTTTGTAAGTCAATAGCCTCTTTCATAGCTTGATTAATTAAAAATTCAGACATCTTTTATCTCATTTAAATATTCTTTCATTCTATTTATAACAGAATTCCAATCTCCAATCACATCTTGTCGAAATATGGTAATACTGTCATACCATGGAGATGTACTTCTGTGACTTATCTCCCATCTCCAATTAGGTACGCATGGCAATAATAATAATGTTTTAATGTTCAATGCTCCAGCCATATGAGCTGCTATATGATCTACAGTAATAACTAAATCAAGACTAGATACAATTTGAGAAAATTCATTTAGATTGGAATAGTTAATTTTACAACTATAAGGGCTCTCGATTTCATCTTCCTTTATATATTTATCTAGACAAATTATATTGTATTTTTTATCAAATAATTTATTCATCAAGTTTGAATCAATAGATTCATCATCATGCGCATTTGATGATCTGTCGGTTTCAAGAACAAGCCCTATATTAATCTTATCTTTCTTTATGTTTTCATGTTCTTTAATATCTGTTCGAAGATATGGAAACTGTTGATAATTTTCATTTGGATTAAACTGTAATATATTCATTATAGAGCCAATATATACATAGTAATCATGCTCTGGAAAATTACTATCAGATACAATACCGTCAATCCATTTTTGTTTTGAAATCAAATCATTAGATTCATGACTGCACTGAACAATAATTTTACAGTCATCTTTTTTAAGTTCTTTTGCAAATCTTATAAAATGTACTAAATTTGCATCTCCTTCATCAAGTATAAGCAGAGTTTTGTTTTTTAAACTTTGGCCGGTCCATTCTTTTTTTAGATTATCATACGATGAATTCAGTATCTTTCTTCTCCATTCATACTCTTTCCAACCATTTTTATAATCACCAATTAATAAATAACATAAAGCAAGATTCAGATGTGCTTCTGCATAATCAGGCATTATTTCAATACATTTTTTAAAAGACTTTATAGATAAATCAAATTGTTTTTTTTCTTGATAAACAATACCAAGAAGCATGGATGCTCCAAGATGGTCGGGTGATAATTCAATAGTTTTATAAAATGATGATAACGCATCATTATATTTTTTTAATTTTCTGTATGATTCTCCCAGGTAAAAGTGGACCTGTGCAGTTGTATTATTAATATTAATAGCATCCTTAAATGCAATAATAGATTTTTCGTAGTCTTGAGATGCGCTATATGCGCAACCCAATGTGACATAGTACCCGGGATTCTTACTGTTAAGATTTATAGATTTTTTTACTAACTTAATAGAGTCTTTAAACTCTTGTTTGTAAATTTTAATTGAAGCTAAAATATGAAAAGCATCAGGATTTTGATGTTCATCAATTATTTTATTACATATATTTTCTGCTTCTGAAAATTTATTCTGGCCAAGGAAATTAATAGCTTTATTGATTTCTTGCTTAATAGTATTGTTTGAATCTTGAGTCATACTTCTAGATGAATATTATCTTATGAGTATAAAAAATACTAATTAAAACATGTAATAAAAAAGGAGAGTATAACTCTCCTTTTTATCATTTCTCGCTTTGTTACGTTTATGGCGCGTAAGAAAATGGTCCGGATAAACCAACTCTGTCTGCTTTTGGACTCCAATTTTGACCAAAATCAGTATAAGTTTGTTTATTAGTTTTATTTACTTCTACCGGAAATCCTGGGTTGATCGCTAACGGATGATATTCACATTTAGCAATGTTTCCGTTACCATCTTCAACTGCGTCCATATCCCATTCACCAGCACCAGCAACTTTAAGTGTCTTTTTATTGCTTGTAATATCGCAAGATATAGCTGCTCTTTTAACACCCATAACTTCACCGACTAAGCTTGCAATAACACCAAGGTGTCCGCCGTGTTTTCCGCCATATAGTTCCTCAAGCGCAGTTGCCTGCTCATCAGATGCATTTTCATCAATATATAACGCGATTTTAAATCCACCCTCTGTTAATAGTGGACCTGGCGCATGAAGCCAAATTGAAACTTTTAGTCCATCTAATTTTACATCATTTAAATGGCCTTTTTTAATATCCCAAACTAACATTGCATCGCAAAATCCTTCAGTAGGTACTTGCAAGTATAAACAAGGACACATGATATCGCAGTTGCAATTCTCTGCGTAATCCCCTTCTAAACTCCAACTCATGTCATCTCCTAAAAATTAATTAATATCTCATACTAATATAAACCATAGAATAAATATATATATTATATTTCATATAAGTAACCCTTAATATTCTTATAAATGTTTAATAGTTACCAAATTTATTTTTTTTTGCTAGATTAACTAGGGGGGAGTAAATTCAATGAATGAATCTGAACTAAAACACCGATATAGAGATAGTGTTCCATGCAGAAATGCTTGCCCTGCAGACACCGATATTCCGAGTTATTTGGAAGCAATTTATAATAATGATTTTAATACAGCTTATAATATAAATTTTAATGATAATTTTTTCCCAGAGATTCTTGGAAGAGTCTGTTCTAGACCGTGTGAGAAGTCGTGTAGACATGGTCAAGATACTAATGGAGAATCAGTCTCAATCTGTTTTTCAAAAAGAGCTGCTGGTAAATATTCCGTCAATAACAAACCGAAACTACAAAATAGACAAAAAAAAACTAATAAAAATATTCTAGTGATTGGTGGTGGAGTAGCAGGGTTAGCAGCATCTGCTGAGTTAAGAAGATACGGACATAATGTGACAATATATGAAAGACATAAATCGCTAGGAGGAATGCTCAATCAAGGAATACCTGTATTTAGATTGCCAAGAGAAATTATTAAAAGAGAAACCGAACAAATTTCTAAACTTGGCATTACAGTTGAATTGAATAAAAATATTTCATCTGAAAGGGAAATAAAAAAATTATCAAATTGTTTTGATGCTGTTGTGTGTGCAATGGGAACACTAAAGCCTAATATTTTAGGTCGCAATTTTAGTAACAGTTCTTTCGTAGAAAATGGCCTGGATTTCTTGCTTCGTGTGAACGAAAAAGATGACAAATACATTGGGGAAAATGTAATTGTAATTGGTGGCGGATATACATCTATGGATTGTGCAAGAACAGCTCTAAGGTTGGGAGCTAAATCAGTAAAAACATTTTATAGAAGAGAACAAGGGGATTTAGAAATTCTTCCTGGTGAACTTGAAGAGCTAGTTAATGAGAAAGGAAAAATGGTTTTTAGTGCAAGACCGAATAAGCTTATTGAAAAAGATGGGAATCTAAATTTTCTTGAACTAATTAAAACAGAAACTAATAGAAATAACGGAAAAGTTAAAGATATATCTAATAGTGAATTTAAAATTAAAACTGATCATATAATATTAGCAATAGGTCAGAAGCAAGATTTTGAAATTTCAAAAAACCCAAAGAATATTTTCCAAGCAGGTGATTATAAACTAGGTGCGACAACTTTAATTAGCGCAATAGGAGACGCTAAAAATGTCGCAATAGAAGTGGATAAGTTTTTAATGAAAAGGAATATTTCTAAGAAGGCATACATTGAGAGAAATAACGTAATTACAAAAAGATCACTAGAATGTAATTATGTGCCTATTACTGATATGAGACTTAAAGCACTGTCTCAAAGAACATTCAAAGCTGAAGTTGAATTAGGTTACAACAAAAAAGAAAGTAGAAAAGAATCTTCAAGATGTTACCTATGTCATTATCAATATGAAATAAATAATGACTTATGTGTATTATGTGATGAGTGTCTTTTAGTGAGGCCCGTTGGTGAATGTATTAAAGAAGTTTCCTCAAAAACTATAGATAAAGACGGTACGGTAAATATAAAAAAAATTAATCCTGGAAAATCCCATGGAATTTATCATGGCCTTTTGTATATCGATCCTAAAGTGTGTGTTAGATGCGGTGAATGTGTAAAATCATGCCCCACTGGTGCTATTAAGTTAACTAAAATAAATAAGATAAATGCGCAAACCTAAATTTAAAAATATTAATGTAACATGCCCCCATGATTGTCCTGATACCTGCTCATTGGTTGTGACTGTTGATGAATCAAATGGGAAAGCGGTCCAATTAAAAGGGAATGTTGAGCATCCTATTACTAAAGGTTTCCTTTGTAATAAAGTTAACCATTATTTAGATTTGGTTTATAACAAAAATCGTATTTTATACCCTCATATTCGAATTGGACCAAAAGGAGAAAAAGGTAAGTTTAAAAAAGTTTCATGGGACTATGCTTTAAAACTTATTGCAAAAAATATTAAAAATAATCTTGCTGAATCTGGTGGAGATTCGATACAACCTTATTCATATTCTGGAACACTAGGTATGCTTGGTTACTGGGGTATGTCTGAGAGATTTTGGAATAAGGTAGGAGCAGCAAGACTTGGAAGAACAATATGTATTGCAGCGGCATCTACTGCAGGTATTTATACCTATGGCGCAGCATGTGGTCCTGCTATCGATGAAGTACCAAAAAATGATTATATTATTTTATGGGGAACAAATGTTGCTTCAACTCATGTACATATGGTTCCTTTCTTAGAAGAAGCTAAAAAAAATGGTGCAAAAATAGTTTGTATAGATCCAAGAGAAACTAGAACAAGTGTTATGAGTCACTGGCATCTACAACCGAAACCTGGTACAGATTCAGCATTAGCACTTGGTATGATGAATGAAATTGTAAAGAGTAATTTGCATGATAAGTCATTTTTAAAAAAACATACTACGGGATCTGAAGATTTTATAAAAAATGAATTACCAAAGTATACGCTCAATAAAGTATCTAGAATTACTGGCATTAAACAAGCTGATATTAAAAAACTTGCGCATGAATATGCAAAAGCAAAAAGGAGTTATATAAGACCAAATTATGGTCTTAACCGACATAGAAACGGCGGGATGATGACAAGAACTATCATGATACTTCCTGCAATTACAGGAATGTGGAAATATAAAGAGTCTGGATGCTTTGTAGGATCAATTGAGGAAATGTGGAATGTTGATTTACAAAAATTACAACGCCCTGATCTGTTGGAAGATAAAAAACCTAGAAGTATTAATATGGTACAAATTGGAAAAGCATTAAATGATAAAAAACTTAATCCTACTATCAAACATTTATTTGTATGGAACTCAGATATTGCTAACTGTACACCTGATAGTAAAGATGTAAGAAAAGGTCTAAAAAGAAAAGATTTATTCACAGTTGTGCATGATACTTTTTGGACAGACAGTTGTATGTATGCTGATGTTGTACTACCAGCTGATACTCAATTAGAACATACAGATTTACATGCACCGTATGGTCATTATTATTTTAGTCTTACTCAACAAGCCATAAAACCGCTAGGTGAAAGTAAATCTAATCAAAACCTGTTTAGAGAACTTGCAAAGTATATGGGCTATAAAGAAAAGTGTTTTAAAGAGACTGATGAAAGTATGATTAAAAATATGATTGATTCAAAACATAATCCACTCTTTAAAGGTGTTACCTATGAGAAGCTCAAAAAAAATGGCTGGGTAAAGGGAGATGTAAATAACCCAAGACGTAACTACTTAAAAAAAGGTTGGCCAACTCGAGATAAAAAAATACAAATTTATTCAGAAGATACAAAAAGAATCGGTTTAGGCCCATATCCATCTTATACAGAAGAATTTAAAAAAGGAGAGATTAACAAAAAATATCCTATTCAAATACTTAGTCCTGCAACTCATCAGTTTATTGGGAACTCATTCGTACCAGTTCAAAGATTAAGAGATATGGCATCTAGACCTACAATTGAAATATCATCTATAGATGCAAAGAAAAGAAAAATAAAAGATGGAGATTTTTGCAGAATTTACAACGAAGTTGGTGAAACTTTCGCACATGCTATCATCAAAGATTCTATGCTCGAAGGTGTTGCATCTACACAAAAACAATATAGAGGCTCGCTTGTAAAAAATGGACTGAATGCAAACGCATTAAACTCACAAGACCTTACAGATATGGGTGATGGGCCTATTTTTTATACAGTACTGGCACAAATAAATAAAGTCTAGTGTGACTTTTCAATATGAAAATTGAGTATACCAATAAAGATAAGAAGGCCGGAAAACAAATATTTGATAATGGGGATATTTATGAAGGTGGCTTTAAAGATGGCCTTAAGCATGGCAAAGGTACATTAAAGACAAAAAATAATCGATCTTATGAAGGAGAATGGAAAAAAGATAAACCTCATGGTTTCGGCATTAACACCTTTCCTAATGGGAAAATCTATACGGGCAACTTTGATAACGGCAAACCTATTGGTAATGGACAGTGGCTATATTCTGATGGTAGAAAGTATGAAGGAACTTGGATGAATGGTTCATTTGTTAATCAAGATAATAATTCAGAAGTAAAAAAGTACAAGTTTATTTCTTCAATAATAAACATAATAGTCATTGGCGCAATGATGACATTTGTTATTAGTTGGGTTTCAAAGTTTCTAAAAATTATTTAAATGGTTCTATAAAAGCATTTACCACTGCTTCTTGATTTGTAAATACAAAATAAATATAAATTATTAGAAAGGTAACTCCAAAAATCTTTCGATTTATTAACTTATCAAGTCTTGAAAATGTAGCGGTGCACTGACCAAAACTATAAACAAAGTTGCCGACAGCTAAGAAAAATATGAGACCGACAACCATAAGAAGATAATCCATAATTTAAATTAACAGTTGAAATACAATTTCACAAGATGTTTTGTAGTTGTAAAAGTAATTATTAATTGCTCATTATAGATGCAAGTATTTCAGGCATTTTACAATTTTTGTTGGAAACTATTGTCTTTAAATGAATCTCAGCTTGTCTTGAATACTTATTGCACAACAAGATTGCCTCATCCTTGTTACATACTGATAAAATATTAATAGAGTGATTATCTAGTTCAGCTTCATCATGTATATCATCCATTATTTGAAATACTCGTCCAAAGAGATTTCCATATTTTCGTGCAGCGCTAATAATACGAGGTTTAGAATTATTAATAATAAATGGGGCGCTTGCACAGAATTCAAATAAATATGCTGTTTTTAATTCATGTATATCAAGAATTTTTTGTATTTTTAATTTTTTTCTACTAAATTCTAGATCCATAGATTGTCCACCTGCTAATCCGCTTCCTCCGACTAACTTTGCAAGTAAAATAGATAGTTTTTTATTTTCAAGGGATGAGATTAATTCAAACGCAAGTGTTAAAAGGCTATTACCAGACAATATTGCTTGACCTTCATTATATTTTTTATGAGTAGATAATTTTCCTCTTCTATAATCATCATCATCCATTGATGGTAAATCATCATGCACAAGTGAATAACAGTGAATAAGCTCTATTGCTAACATTGCCGGCAGATATTGTGTCTTAGCAAGACCTAGTGATTTAGAAAACTCTTTTATGATGATTGGCCTTAACCTTTTGCCTCCATTATTAACACCATACTGCATAATATTATGAAGTTTATTTTTGCGATTTATGTTTGAAAAAACTTTTTTGAGCTCTATTTCAAAAGATTTTTTTTCTTTTAAGATATATTTGTCTATTTTCATGATTTATTAGTTTATGATTATGACATATACAGCTGTAAAACATGAATTATTATAAAATACTTTTTTTCTTATTATTTTTATTAATATTAGGTATTGGATATCAAAATTCCGATACATTCATTTATCTACTTAATGAAAACTTATCTTTAATTAACTCGCTTTATGAAAAAAATAGAATTTTATTTTCTATTATATTTTTTCTTTTATATATAATAATTGCGACTTTATCATTGCCTTTAGCATTAGTTATGGGTCTATTAGCAGGAATGATATTTGATCCAATAATAGCTATAGTCTTAATATCCTTTGCCTCATCAATAGGCGCTACATTCGCAATGCTTATATCTAGATATTTTATAGCAAACGTAATACAGAGTAAGTATGAGTCAAAGATTAAAATAATTAACTCTCATCTCAATACTGATGGAGGGTTATATTTATTTGCGTTAAGAATGTCTCCAATATTTCCCTTTTTTATAATTAATTTATGTTTCGGTGTAACAAATTTTAAAGCATCTAAATTCTATCTGATTAGTCAAATTGGAATGCTTCCTGGAACTATAATTATAATATTAATTGGCAGTGAACTAGCTACACTGATTCAAGAAAAAATAATCATTAATTATGATTTGGTTTTTCTTCTCACTCTTTTGGGATTAATACCATTAATTTTTAAAAAATATTTCTCAAAGAGATAATTGCTATTTATGTGGTTTTATCCTTTTCTGACAAAATAACATTATCGCTTGGCCACGTAATATTATATTTAGGGTCATCATATCGAATAGTTTTTTCATGTTTTTTTGAATAATAATTTGTTACCTTATATAAAAGCTGTGCTTCATCACTTAATGTAAGAAAACCATGCGCGAATCCTTCAGGAATCCAAAGTTGATGTTTATTATCTGCTGATAATTTCTCTGCTATCCATTTTCCATATGTTTCTGAATCATCTCGAACATCTAATGCAACATCATAAACTTCTCCAACAACTACTCTAACAAGTTTGGCTTGGGACATTGGGCTTTCTTGGAAATGCATACCTCTCAAAACATTTAATCTTGATATGGAATGATTATCTTGAACAAACTGAATATCTCGTTTTAGTATTTTGCAAAGATCATTATTATTAAAACTTTCAAAAAATAATCCTCTATTATCAGTAAAAACCTCGGGCTTAAATAGAAGTACGTCTTTTAATTTTGTTGTTACTACTTCCATTTTAGTTATTGATCTAACAATTTAAGTAAATACTGCCCATAGTCATTACCTTTAAGATTATTTGCAATTTTAAAAATAGTATCCTTAGATACTAGTTTTTTGTGCAATGCTATTTCTTCAGGACATGCAATTTTAAGTCCCTGTCTCTTTTCAACAGTCCTTACAAATATACTTGCATCGAGAAATGATTCCGTAGTACCTGCATCAAGCCATGCATAACCTCTTCCTAAAGTTTCTACAAAAAGTTTTTTATCTTTCATATATTTAATATTTAAATCAGTAATTTCGAGTTCACCTCTTGCGGAAGGGCTAAGTTCTCGAGCATAGGTTGGAGCTTTTTCATCATAAAAATATAAACCAGTAACTGCAAAGTTAGATTTTGGTTTTAGCGGCTTTTCTTCTAAGCTAATAACCTGATTGTTAGCATTAAATTCACACACTCCGAATCTTTCAGGGTCATTGACTCTATAAGCAAAGACAGTATTTTGATTAGAAGATGAAGCATGACTCAGTTTTTTTGCAAATCCATCACCATAAAATATATTATCACCTAATATAAGGGCAGATGGACTCCCATTCAGGAAATCATCCGCAATGATTAATGCTTCAGCAATTCCTTTTGGTTCGTTTTGAATGGCATAGCTAATATTAACACCCCAAGAACTACCATCTCCTAATAATTCTCGAAACCTAGAATTGTCTTCAGGTGTTGTAATAATGAGTATATCTTTAATGTCAGAAAGCATTAACGTGCATACAGAGTGGTATATCATTGGCTTATCATAAACAGGGAGTAAACCTTTAGGAATGGCAAGGGTTATTGGATACAATCTTGTACCTTTGCCACCTGTTAATATTATACCTTTTCTATTCATATTTTTCTTTGGATAAACTTATCAGCATAATCTTGCCATGATGGGATTTTCAAAGATAGGAATTTTTCTAGTTTAGTACAATCTAAGACAGAATTAATTGGTCTAGATACAATCGATTTAAATTCCTGAGATGTACATTCTTTAATTCTATTATTACATAATTTTATTTTCTTTAAATTACAATATCTTTCTATAATATATTTGGAAAAGTTATACCAAGATGTTTTTCCATTTGCGGCTAAATGGTAAATACCAAAAGATTTTTCTCTTTCATCATTTGTTAGTTTCAAATATTTTTCCAAAAGACACTCAGTTAGATAAGATATTAAATCCACATGCGTTGGAGAACCTTTTTGATCAGATACTATTGTAATATCTTTTTGTTCTAGGTATTTCTTCAAGATTTTATTAGGAAAGTTGTTTGAGTTTTCATCATCATAAACCCATGATGTTCGCAATATGTAATGGTTACTATAAATATTTTGAATTAATTGCTCTCCCATGTATTTACTCATACCATAACTATTAATTGGATTTTCTTGACTTAGTTCATTATAAGATTTTGTTGCTGTACCATCAAAAACATAATCAGTAGAATAATGTATAAATAATATACTAGTACCTTTTAATACTTGGCAAATATTTTCAACTGCTGTTGCGTTAACTTTTATTGCATCTAATATATTTTCTTCTGCAGAGTCGACTTGTGTATATGCGGCTGCATTGATAACTAGGTCAGGCGAAAAGTCTTTTATACTATCTTCTACATTATTTATATTTGTAATATCACACTGACTCTTGTTTAATGTATTAACTTTATATAAACGTCTAAAATTATTAGAAATCGCCTTTCCAAGCTGTCCATTACTTCCAAATAGGAGTATTTTAGTAATGCTTCTCTTCCCAGTCGATAAAATCTTTTTGTGAAATTATCTCATTTAACCATTTATTATTTTCTGAATACCACTTAAGCGTTTTATCTATGCCAACTTCAAAACTTATTTTAGGCTCCCAGGATAATTCTTTTTTAGCTTTTGACGAATCAATAGCATATCTTGTATCATGGCCTGGTCTATCCTGAACATGTTTAATATGTTCTTGTGAATCTGAACCTTTTTTTATTTTGTTTATTATTTTTTCAACACAAACTTTATTTTTAATTTCATTATTACCACCAAAATTATAAACATCCCCTATTTTTCCTTTCTCCAATGTGGTTAAAATTCCAGCACAATGATCTTCTACATATATCCAGTCTCTAATTTGATTACCTGATCCATATATAGGTATTTTTTTATTATTGTTAAGTCTATAGATTGTTAGTGGAATCAATTTTTCTGGGTGTTGATATGGACCATAGTTATTAGTACATCTTGTTATTAAGACAGGGAATTCATGAGTTTTAAAATAAGACATACACAGTAAGTCTGCTGAAGCTTTAGAGGCACTGTATGGGTTTGTTGGTTTCAATATAGATGATTCTGTAAATGCATCCTCATCAGAATCCAGTGATCCATATACCTCATCTGTAGATACCTGTATGAATTTGAAATTATCTTTCAATGTAGAATCTTTAATAAAGTTTTTACAAATGTTTAATAGATTATGTGTTCCAGCAATATTTGTTGATATAAAATTAGTATCATCATGAATAGATCTATCAACATGTGATTCTGCAGCAAAATTCAAGACAGCATCAAAATCACCATTCTTTAATACTTCTCCTATCGAGGGATTTCTTATATCTTCTTTTACAAATGTATAAGCTGAGTCATCAGAAAATAACTCATGGTTCTTAATAGAGCCTGCATAACTCAGATTATCTATTGATGTAACATTATATCCTTTGGATAATGCCAGCTTTATAAAGTTCGTCGCAATAAAGCCGTTTCCGCCTGTAACTAATATATTCACAGCTCTATTCTAGCTTAGTTTTATCATAATTATTATATAAATAAATAAGTACTTATTCTGACAAATAGTTATGTTTTATAATTTTTAAATACTAAAAAAAAATATTACATTTATAATACTGAGATGGGAGCAAACATGATAATGCCATTAAAAGGATTAATAATAATAACTTTTTATGGTTTTATAACTCTCAATTTTATCTCTGCAGATCTTAGGAATTTTCTTTTCTTACTTCTTCTAATAATATCAATATTAAATATAAAGAAATTAGACTTATCAGTTAACAAAAAAGAAATGTACTTATTAGGTTCATATTTATATATATTTTTAATTACCTTATTCTTTTATTTCTATCATGAATCTCCAATTAGCGATATAGACACCTATTCACGATTTTTAGCTGTTTTACCATTATATTTTTTATTTAAACATATTGTTCTTAAACCTAATGATTTTGTGATAATGCTTGTCATAACTTCTATAGCTACTGCGATATTATCTAGTTATCTCTACTTTATTGATAATCCAAATCAGGATAGAATTACTGGCCTTACCGAAGTTTCTATTACATTTGGAAATATGGTTATGACAATTTTTGTTTTTCTGTTGGTTTCCCTATCTGAAGATCTCGATAAAAGAAAGAAAATATTAGTTATATTTTCTCTTTTTTGTGCAGTAGTTAGTTGGTCTTTTACTATGACTAAAGGTTCTTTAATTGGTTTATTGTTTGTTTTAATTTACATGCTAATGTCCAAATCTTTTAACAAAAATAAAATATATATATTTATTGGTTCCATAATTATTATGATTACTTTATTTTTTAGTCCGATGCATCGAGCTTTAGATATATTTGTTAATGATATAAAAAACGTTAATCAACAGGAACTAACAGAAGTTCATAAAGATTCTAATATATCTTTTTCAACAAAAGAAAGAATATTTCTATTAGTAAATGCAAAAGAAATGATAATTAATAATCCCATAACAGGAGTGGGTTATCAGAACTTTAAAAAACATATTGCCGAAAAGACATACATTGATGATCGTAAATATGGAATGGCCCATCATGATCATGCTCATAACGATTTTATCGATTTATGGGCAAAAATTGGAGTCTTTGGCTTTATAGCATTGATTTACTTTTATGTAATTAATTTAAAAATATTTTTGAAAGCAAGCTCACTTAGAAAAAATAATTATTTTGAAAAGATAGGTGTAGTAACTCTATTATCTCAACTTGGATTTATGTTGACACAAACTCAACTTGCTCATCATCAACCCACATTGTTCTTTTTAGTTATTCTAATTGTTATGAGTAGTCAAATAATAAAAAATGATGAGCGTTCTCTAGTATAGATTGAATTTGCAAACATATTTAGGAACTAATAAATTAAGCATTGATTGCATACCCATCATTTTCCAAAATCACTCTATAGTTAAGATTTATTTATTGCAATACGGACTATGGAAATAGCAATGCCTAAAAACAGTCCGAATATAAATCCATAAAACATTCTTTTTTGTAAAGAGTTTGAAGCATTATAGATACTTACATATTCAATTTGGAATGCATCTTGTCCACTATATTTTTTCCAGAAGATATAATTTCTATACTCATTAATGTTTGTAAATTCATATTTTTGGACTCTTTTTTCTTTTACATCTTCATCATATTTTTCAACCCATCTATTTTTTTCTTGATAGTATTGAATATAATTTTTATTTGTAAGTTCCATGACATTTCTAGCAAATGATTGGACTTTTTCCTTATTAGTTGTCTCTGCTCTAATTTGATAAGTAGTTGATATAGCATCAGAAGATGGCTGAACACTTAAAATAATATCGACGTAGTCCTCAGTATTTTTAAAAAATTTGCTATTAATAATTAATAAATGTTTTATGTAGTCAACAGATCGTGCATCGAAAATGCCATTACTATCATGGATACGCGTATCTAGTATTAACTCATTTTTACTTTTAAATGAAGCGTAACTTATGACGAGTGAGATTAACGTAATGAAAGAAATCATTTTGTATGATAAAACTATCTTTTTTATAAAGTCTAATAAGTCTATTTCAGTTCGATTCATGGAATTTATTTATTATTATCCTAGTATATCCTATTCATATTAATATAATACAATAAGAATTATGCTTTAGGATAACATGATGCCAACATTTGGAAAATCTCTTACCAACTTAAAAGATTTATGGTCATTCGTATCGATACATAGAAAGAAACAATTCGTTTTACTTATTATACTTTCTTTTTTTTCTGCTATGGCTGAAATTATTACAATTGGTTTAGTTATCCCTTTTTTAGCGGTTTTAACAAATCCAAATGTAATTTTAGAATTTGAATTTATTGTAAGATTATTCGATTTTTTTAATTTTCAACTCGAGAGTATAAGCGTTTTCAATATGTCACTTTTTTTTGCAAGCGCTGCTTTTATCTCAGGCACTATTCGAGTTCTCATGATTTACTCAACAGTAAAGTATTCTTTCTCCACTGGCTCAGATCTAGCACATGATATGTACAAAAAAATACTTAACCAAGAATATAGTATCCATCTCAATAGAAATAGCAGTCAATTAGTAGATATTATTTTTCAAAAGATAAATTTAGTAATTCAAAATGTACTTGTAACATCAATTACTCTTATAAGTAATACTATTATAGTTTTTATAATTTTTATGTTCTTACTTCTAGTTAAACCTAAAATTGTAATAGGAACTTTATTAATCCTTGGAATAGCTTACGCATTATTAATAAGACTTACTAGAAACAGAGTATTCATTAATAGTAAATCAATAGCTAAAAACTCTAATAATGTTATAAAAAATATTCAAGAAGGAGTTACTGGTATAAAAGAAATACTTCTCTCAAATACTCAAAGTTTTTTTTCAAATAAATTTAAAAGAGTTGAGTCAAGTTTAAGAAATGCTCAAGCTGATAATTCTTTCATAGCTTTTAGCCCAAGATATATTATGGAAACTATTGGTATTGTTGTAATAGTTATTCTTGCATATTTTATTAATGATATGGGTAATCTTGGATCTGAAATTACTCTTCTAGGAATGTTAGCGTTAACAGCGCAGAGACTCTTGCCATTAGTAAATCAAGCTTACTACTCCTACACATCTATACGAGGTGAACAAGTTTCACTTGAAGATGTTTTAAATCTTCTGTCTCAATCTGAAATGAAGAAATCATTGAATGAATCAAAAATTAACTTTGATAAAAATATAAATATATCAGATATCTATTTTTCTTATAATTCATCTAAGCTAATACTAGATTCTATAAATCTTGAAATTCCAAAAGGCTCAAAAGTAGGTTTAGTTGGTGAAACTGCATCAGGTAAAAGTACTCTTGCAGATGTTCTTGCATTTTTGTTAATGCCTAATAAGGGAAAAATATTAGTGGATGGAAATCCCTTGGATGAATCGAACTATAAATCGTGGCAAAGAAAAATTAGTTATGTTTCTCAAAGTATTTTTCTTAATGACAATACAATTAAAGAAAATATAGCTTTTGGTGAAAAGCCCAATCAGATAGATATGGATAAAGTTGTTAAAGCTTCCTCTATGAGTCAGCTTCAAAAATCAATTGATAGTCTGCCAGATGGCTACAATACAATAATTGGTGAGAAAGGACTTAAGTTATCTGGAGGTCAGAGACAAAGGTTGGCAATTGCTCGTGCCTTATATAGAAACTCATCATTATTAATTTTGGATGAAGCGACAAGCGCCCTTGATACATCTACTGAAACAGCTGTCATGGAGTCAATTATGAGTCTTGATAAAAGCATTACAATGTTTATAATAGCTCACCGTATTACTACACTTAGAGAGTGTGATATCATAATCGAATTGAGAAATGGAAAAATAACATTTAAAGGTACTTACGAGAATTTTATTAAAAGATAATAGCTATATGAAAATAACAAAAGAACAATTAATCGATTTTGAAAAAAAAGTAAAAGAAATATATGAAGCTGGAAAAATAAGAGCTCCTGTCCATTTATCAGGAAATAATGAAGATATTCTTATAGAAATTTTTAAAAATGTTGATAAAGACGATTGGGTATTTTCTAGTTGGAGAAATCATTATCATGCGTTGTTACATGGAATTGATTCAGACGAACTTCTTAAAAAAATAATAGATGGTAGAAGTATGTCAATAAATTCTAAAGAGAGGAATTTTTATTCTTCTTCAATTGTTGGAGGTATAATCCCAATAGCATTAGGTGCTGCGATGGCTCTTAAGAAGAAAGGTAGTAAAAATAAAGTTTGGTGTTTCATTGGCGACATGACTTTTGAGACTGGCGTATTCCATGAATGCTATAAATATGCAAAAAATTTTAATTTGCCTCTACAATTTGTTGTTGAAGATAATAATTTAAGCACTAATACTCCTACGGATTTAATCTGGAAAAATAAAAGTGAGATACCAGATGATGTTATATATTACAAATATGAAAGATTGTATCCTCATCATGGTACTGGATCTTGGGTGTTATTTTAAAATGAAATATAAAGACGAACTAATTAAATCAATGAACTATTTAGCAGGTAATGATAAAACTATTTTTTTAGGCCAATCTGTTTCATATTCGGGTAATGCAATTTTTAATACCCTATCAGAAATATCAGATGATAGAAAAATTGAAACCCCTGTATTTGAAGATGTTCAGATGGGTTTGTCACTTGGTCTTGCCTTAAATGGATTTATACCTGTAACTTGCTATCCAAGATTTGATTTTCTAATACTCGCGCTCAATCAGATGATAAATCATTTAGATAAAATTAAATTTATGTCTGAGAATAAGATGAAACCAAGAGTTATTATAAGAACATCAGTTGGCCCTAAAGAGCCACTTGATGGTGGACCACAGCATACAGCAGATTATACTGAAGCTATAAAGAAAATGGTTACTGAAATAGATATTGTGACTTTAGAAGAACCAGAGGAAATATTTCCTGCTTTTAAACACGCGCTAGAAAGTAGTGAAGTTAAAAGTACACTACTAATCGAAAAAGGTTCTCATTACAACGATAAGTAACGATGACGGTCATGTATAGTATGAAAAATAAAACTGCTTTAGTAACTGGTGGCACTCACGGAATAGGTTTGGCAATATCTAAACAGCTAGGAGGCTGTGGATGTAAAGTTATAGTATGCTCAAGAACTCAAGAAAGACTTAATGCTACGAAAGCTGAATTAGAAAGTTTAGGTATAGATTGTCGTATATATGCTTTTGATGCTCTCGATTCTAAGAATAGTCTAAAGGTAGTTCAAACTATTGTAAAAGAAAATCCTAAAATTGACATTTTAATAAATAATGTTGGTGGAGGTGGTAGTTGGGGAAGCTCTGATATAACAAAAACAGATATATCCGTTTGGAGGGAAGTAATTGAAAAAAATACTTTCTCTGCATCTATATTCACTCAACAAGTATTACCATCTATGATTAAAAATAATTGGGGACGAGTCATTACTATTTCATCAATAATTGGCAAAGAAAGTAGAGCTGATTGTAGACCATGGTTTAATATGGCTAAAGCAGCACAAATTGCTTTTATGAAATCTCTATCAAAAGATAAAAAACTTGTAAGAAAAGGAATTACATTTAATACAGTTTCCCCTGGCGGAATATTTATTGATGAAACAGGGTTTGCAAAACTTAAAAAAGAAAATCTTGACGAATACAATTTTATGGTAGATAGAGATTATCCATTAGGAAGACAAGGAACGCCAATTGAAGTTGCAAATCTAGTAACATTTCTATCTTCAGAATCATCAGCCTTAATCAATGGGGCTCAAATTGTAATAGATGGAGGGCAGACTAATTCATACTAAAACTTCGGCTGAAGCTCGAGAAATAAGAAAGATAGTTCTACAAACTGCACTTAACGCCAAAAAAGGGCATGTGCCATCAGCATTTTCATGGGTTGAAATTGCTGTAGTGCTTTACTTTAGAGGCATCATTAAGTTTGATGCTAATAATCCAAAACTAGCAGACCGAGATAGGTTTATATTGAGCAAAGGACATGGTTGTCTTACTTTGTATGCCATTCTCTCAAAACTTGGTTTTTTTTCAAAAGAATTATTAGATGACTTTGGTGGCAAGGGTGCTATTTTACCGGGTCACCCTGATACTGAAATTCCTGGCGTTGAGACATGTACGGGTTCACTAGGACACGGTTTAGGTGTTGGCGCTGGTTTTGCAATGTCTGCCAAACTTGAAAAAAGTAAATGGTATACTTATGTTGTCTTGGGTGATGCAGAGTGTCATGAAGGTTCAATTTGGGAAGCAGCAATGTTTGCTGGGCATCAAAAATTAAATTCATTGGTTGCTATTGTTGATCGAAATAAACTTGGAGCAACCGACTTTACTGAAAATTATGCAACTGTCGCAAATTTAGGTGAACGCTTTAGTTCTTTTGGTTGGAATGTCGCTGAGTGTAATGGTCATGACGAAGATCGATTATTTGAATTATTAAGTACACATAAAAAGGATACTAATTCAGACAAACCTTTTTGCATAATTGCTGACACCATTAAAGGAAAGGGCGTAAGTTTTATGCAAAACTCTAAAGAGTGGCATACACGTTTGCCAAAAGATAACGAAATAGCTAGTGCATTTGATTCCATAGAAAATAAAGATGATTAAGCTCACTGAAAAATATCA
>CERI01117523.1_pt1 | contig 29078 bp, 30 predicted proteins | sample 350261 | NCBI WGS metagenome assembly CERI01 (sample SAMEA2620979, study PRJEB7988) | marine metagenome | isolation source: saline water (ENVO:00002010), including
GGCAACTAGACCCTGCCACAAACTAAACTGTTCACTACTGCTCTGAAGTGGATCAGGACCTTTATTTTCACCCCCTTCTTGACCATCTTGTTTAGCCATTCTTTCTCTTCCTTCTTTAATTAATTGTTTGGCTTTCTCTTCTGCACTTTTGGCTTTGAGCGCAGCTTCGTTAGCTGTTGCAGACAATTTATTAAGATCTCCCTCTTCCATAACATAAAAATTAAATTAAAAATAAAATATATTTCTCTTATAACACATTTTGCGCTATAAGTCAAAATATCACAAAATATACCCTTTTTAAACAAAGCTATTCTGTGGATAGGGATTTTTACTATTTAATCAAAGTTGAATTTTAAGTTATATTTTGGGGTCAAGAATATTTGCTCAAAATTCAATTAAGGACGGCTTTTGGCATAAGTTATTATGACTTTTGACATCGTGGATTCTTAAATAATCTACACCATTTTCAATTAGAAATTTTGATATTTGCAGGGTTTTTTCATGTCTATTTCCTTTAATATCTACCTTATCTAAAAAACTTTTCATTGAGTGACCAATGTAAATTGGCATATTTAATATTTTATAGCTTGATATATTTTTTAATATTTGGATTGATTGTTCAGAGTTTTTGCTAAAGCCAATTCCTGGATCAAATATTAATTGACTTTTGCTAATTTTAAAATTTTCAAGAAATTTTATTTTTTCTTGAGTCCATCTAATAATTTCACGATTTATATCAAGATGCTGATTGATTATAATTTCTGGATTAGCATGAATAGATAAATTATGCATTAAAATTGTGGTAATATTATTTTTGGCAATATATTTAATAATATCTTGATCTACAAGGCCACTAACATCATTTATAATATTAACTCCTAATTGATGAGACTTTTTAATTACTTGATAATGATATGAGTCAATGCTGGTTTTAATATTTTTATTATTTTCTTTATTATATTGACTTACTTTTTCAATAATTTTAGGCAATATTTCTTCAAGCCTGTCATATTCCTCCTGAGCTGAAATTGCAATAGCTCCTGGCCTTGTTGATTGTGCGCCAATATCTATTATATCTGCACCGGATTTTATCAGATTATCTAATTGAAACAGCGCACTATCTATATTATTATATTTGCCGCCATCATAAAATGAGTCGGGTGTTATATTTAATATTCCTGCTAATTTTACCATTTTTTTTCGAATTTTTTACGAATAATAATGGCAGATAAATTAAATAAAATTAAAAAAATCAGCAAAATCAAAATAGCTGCTGATGTTTTTTCACTAAAACCCATTTCTGGAGAATCTGACCAAAGATAAATCTGCACCGGTAAAACTGTAGTTGGGTCTTTGAAATTTCGCGGAACATCTGCAATAAAAGCAACCATGCCAATCATTAATAATGGCGCCGTTTCGCCAAGAGCTCTTGATATTGCTAAAATTGTTCCTGTCATTATGCCAGGCAAGGACAAAGGCAGTAAATGATGAATTGCTATTTGCATTTTAGACGCACCCAAAGCTAGTGCTGCATCCTTAATTGCTTTTGGAATTGATCTAATAGTATTTCTTGTAGCTATAATTATAATAGGCAGTACTAGCATAAATAATGTCATGCCCCCAGCTAATGCGCTTGACCTTGGCAAATGCATAATTTGCAAATAAATAGTAAGACCAAGGAGGCCATAAATTATTGAAGGAATTGCTGCCAAATTATTTATACTAATTTCAACAATATCGGTCAAGCGATTTTTAGGAGCAAATTCTTCCAAATAAAAAGCGCACATTATGGCAATTGGAAATGCTAAAATTAAGAAAATTACCATGGTAAAGAAAGAGCCAAGCAAACTTGCTCCAATTCCAGCTATTTCTGCCTCTCTAGAATCAGCAATTGTAAAAAAACTTAAATTAAAGATAGTCTTATATTCTTTTTGAGACTTGATGTGGTTAAGCCATTTTTGTTGATTCTTATTAAGGGTTGTTTGATTATTATATTTGAAAAACATATCGGCCTTAGAAGAGGCTCTTAGATAAATTTTAGTTTTTTTGCCCAATAAGTTTGGATCTGCTATAATTTGATCTCTTAATTCAATATAAGCAATTTTACTGATTAGTTGATATAGTGAGTTTATTTCGCTAATTGTGTTGGCGTCGCTAAACTTATTTCTAAGTGATTGCTTAATAATTTGGCGATGATCTAATTTAGCAATTTCTCTATTATTTGACAAATCTATATTAAGAGCAATTTTACTAACATAAAAACCCTTATAGCCTTGAGTAATAATTGTTGTCAATAAAATTATTAAAAAGGATATTGCTGCAATTATAGCCAGAAGCCCGTAAGACTTGAATCTTTTTTCTTTTTGCTGGCGCTTTTTAAGCAAATTTAAATTAATTTTATCCATATTTCTTCTTGTAATTCTTAATTACTGATAAAGCCACTATATTAAAGCAAAAAGTCAAAATAAATAAAGCCAGAGCAAGTGCAAATGCAGCCAGAGTTTTTGGAGAGTCAAACTCTTGATCACCAACTAGCAATGTTACTATTTGAGCCGTAGTTGTGGTAACTGAATCAAGTGGGTTTATTGTTAATTTAGCAATTAACCCAGCAGCCATAACTACTATCATAGTCTCGCCAATCGCCCTTGAAATTGCCAAAATAATAGCACCAACTATATTTGGAATTGCCGCTGGCAAAGCCACTCTTTTAATCATTTCTGACTTGGTGCTACCCATTGCCAATGCGCCGTCCTTCAAAGCTCCTGGCACTGACCTAAGAGCATCATCAGTTAGCGATAAAATAAAAGGAATAATCATAATACCCATAACAAAACCAGCTGCAAGAGCGCTTTCACCGGCAATTTCAACGCCAATAAAATCAAATATATTTTTAAATAATGGCCCAATTGTACTAATTGCAAAATAACCATAAACCACAGTTGGAACACCGGCCAATATTTCTAAAATTGGCTTAACATTGTCTCTAAAAGAATCCTTGCTGTAAATTGACAAATATATTGCCCCCATAATACCAAGTGGAATTGCAACAATCATGGCAATTAATGTGATTAACAGCGTACCAAGAAAAACTGGAACAAAGCCAAATGAGCTATTTTCAACCGCCTGATCCTCATGAATCGCTATTTGCGGATTCCATTGTAGGCCAAATATAAAATCGAAAAAAGAAATTTTCTGAAAAAACTTTAATGATTCAAAAAATATTGATGCAGTAATAATTATTGTTATCAAGATACCAATGCCTGCGGTAAGAGCTAGTATATATTGACCTGATTTTTCTATATGGTTTTTTGCATTAAAATTATTGTCACTAAATTTAAAAAAAATAAAAAAATTTAATATGATAAATAAAAAAATTGTCGCATATTTTAATGATAAAGAAATTGGACTTATGGCAATTACAATTGCTGCAATAATAGACCATAATATAAAGCAATAGCTATAATGCTTCGATAGTGAGGTAAAATATATATCATTAAAATCACCAGGTTGAGATCTTTTAACTTCAATTTTTTTAAGGCGAGATTTTTTAATTTTTTGATCTAGGCTAATAGCAGCAATTACAATTAATACTACCAGCAATAATAAAAACATATGTCAAAAATTAGATTATTCCTAAATTTGCCTAAAATTATTATTAAAGAATCATTTAAAATCAACGGCAAAGATTTTCTATATCTTACTAAAGTAATGAGACAAAAAATCAATGATTCAATTATAGTTTTCAACGGTATTGATGGAGAATTTATAGCCAATATAACCAAAATTAATAAAAAGGATCTTGATATTAATATTATTAAAAAAACCAGAAATTTAACTAAAAATCCTAGAATTTCTCTAGCATTTGCACCAGTTAAAAATGTTAGAATTGATTTTGTTGCTAGCAAGTCATGTGAAATGGGTGTAACAGATTTTTTACCAATTATCACCCAGCGCACAATTGTAAAAAGAATAAATCAAGAAAGATTTAAAGCTAATATTAAAGAGGCAATTGAGCAATGTAACAGGATCGACATCGCAATTCTCCACCAAATACAAACTCTATCTGATTTTATAAAAAATACCAAAGAATCTGACCTTTTAATTTTATGCGATGAAAGAATTTTAGAGCCAAAAATAGTCAATATTTTTAACAAGAATCCAAAATATCAAAATATTACATTAATTATTGGTCCAGAGGGAGGTTTTAGTGAACAAGAATTTAAAATGATGTTAAATATAAAGAACCTATATAATGTTACTTTGGGACCAAGGATACTTCGCGCCGACACGGCTATAATTGCGGCACTTGCTCTTGTAAATGACAATATTTAATCATAAATTTACAATTAAAAATCTTGCAAAAAACTCTTTAGTAATTTTGCCCTTTTTGGATGCTGAAGCTTTTTAAGAGCCTTGGCTTCAATTTGACGAATTCTTTCTCTTGTTACTGAAAATTGCTTACCCACCTCCTCAAGCGTATGGTCTGTAACCATTCCAATGCCAAACCTCATTCTAAGGACCCTCTCCTCTCTGGGAGTAAGGGATGATAACATTTGAGTTGCTAACTCCTTTAACTTTGAATGAGAAGTTGCATCATATGGCTGAACCGCCGCTTTATCTTCAATAAAATCTCCTAAAATACTTTCTTCATCATCACCAGAAATTGGCGACTCAAGACTTACTGGATCTTTTGATGTTCTAAGAACCTTTCTGACCTTTTCAACTGGCATAAGCAGTTTATCAGCAATTTCTTGAACATCTGGAGAGCGCCCCAATTCTTGCGTGAGCTGTCTTGATGTTTTAACTATTTTATTAATTGTTTCAACCATATGAATTGGAATTCTAATAGTTCTAGATTGATCAGCAATTGCTCTAGTAATAGCTTGCCTAATCCACCAAGTAGCATATGTAGAAAACTTATATCCCCTTCTATATTCAAATTTATCAACCGCCCTCATCAAGCCAATATTACCCTCTTGTATCAAATCTAGGAATTGTAATCCTCTATTAGTATATTTTTTAGCTATTGACACCACTAAGCGCAAATTAGCCTCTATCATTTCTTTTTTAGCCCTAGACTCTTCTTCTTGGCTTTTATGCACCTTTTTTACCAAATTTTTAAAATCTGCGATTGACAATCCCATAATTTTATTAAATTTTGCTATTTTTTGATTAAATTCCAAGATATTTTCTTCTTTTTCAGATGTAAATTCTTGCCATTTTTTATCCTTAATGGCTTTTAATTTTTTTAACCACTTATCACCTCTTTCAAAATCTTCATAATTTTTTATAAAGTCAGATTTTGATATTGAAAATTGCTGAGCCAATTTCATCAAGGATACCTCAGTTTCTATAAGCTTTTTTTGTGATTCATATAACTGATCAACCAAAGCTTTAATCAAAGAGTCATTAAAACTAATTTCAGATGCCAGTTCCAAAAATTCTTTTTTTAGCGATTTTATTTTATCGCTTTTTTTAAACTCATCAGGAGAAAGAGACTCAGATTTATCAATGATATTTTGGCATATTTGCGCTATTCTTTGAAATAAATCGAGCATTTTAGGCATTAAAATCCGCTCCATTGACACAAAAGAAACAACGCTTTCATCAATTTCTTCAAGCTCTTCATCATCAAACATTGACTCACTAGCGCCCTCTTCATCTTGTTCACTAGATTCGTCTTGATCATTAAAGAACTCGGCAAAATCATCATTAGCATTATTTTCATCTCCATCCTCTACAGCATCGCATCGCATCATTTCTTCGAGCTCAGAATTATAAGTTTCGTCAATTCTTATAATATCTCTAAGTAATATAGTTCCATTAGAAAGGCCATTATACCATTCTATAAAGTGGCGCAATATAATTGGGTTTTCATAAAGCTGCTCTATGGTCTGATTTCTACCCTCTTCTATTCTCATCGCTATTTCAACCTCGTCATCGCGATTGAGCAATTTAACCACGCTCATTGATTTTAGGTATGTTTTAACAGAGTCTTCGCTTCTTTTTTGACTTTTTTCTTCATCTTTTGATTGAAGATCTTCTTCTAATATCTTTTCATAATCATCTTCTTTTTCTACAATATTGATCTTAAATTCTACTAAAAAATCAAGTATCTGATCTAGATTTCTTGGTGTTATAGTGGGGTCAATATTTTCATTTATTTGATCATGAGTTATAAAACCCTGAACCTTGCCAATTGAAACCAGCTTTTTAACAATGTGAGATATTTCATCTGGAAGACTTGCTACACTCTTAGCCTGCTTTTGAAGAGCTAATTTTGCATCTTTGATAAAATCATATTTTTTATTTAATGAGATATTATCCTTGCCTGAAATATCCTTTTTAGATTTTTTGTCATTTTTTTTGAGTGACTTCTTTCCTGATTCTTTTATATTTTTATTTTTTGCCATGTTAAAGGTTAAGTTATCTCTAGTTCTAAAGTGTTAATTTCTTTTTCAAGAGTGTTTTTATAGTTAAATATTTCTGTAATTTTTTGGCACTTAAGAGCGCTATTGCTTGTCAAAATACCTCCTTCATTATCAATTAACTCTTTATATTGCAAATTAACTTTAAGTAGCAAATCCTTCAGAAGCAATATTCTGAACTTGAGAATGCAATGATCATCAATGTTAATTTTTGATAATAAGTTTGTTATATATATAAAGTAATTATTATTAACACTATTTTCAAGCTCTTTAATTATTTTATCTTGAGCTGCATCATTTTCTAAATTAATAATATCTAATATATTATCCTTAGCCATATTTAGCTGCTCATCTGCAAACTCCAAAGTCTCAATATTAAAATAATTATCACTATACTCCACCAACTCTTTATTTTTAATAATATAAGCCAATATATTACACGCCAACTCCTCGCTAAATTTTAATTTTTTTTCTTCTGATTTAACTTTGCTTATATTATCCTTTTTAATCTTTATATTATAAGAAGAATTAGATCTTCCTAATTTGTAAATATAATCTTTAAAAAATTGACTAAAATATTTTTTTGATAAATTATCTTTAATCAGACCAACTTTGCTTAATAAGTAATTTTCTAATTTTGCTTTATTTTCAGCTGTTATATTTTTTACATCTCTAAGCCCTATATCAGATATTGCAAAATCAATCATAGCGTGAGATACTGGTAATGAATTTGAGAGTAACTCACTTGTTTTTTCTTTACCAAATTGTGAAATAAAATCATCTGGATCATAACCTTTGGGCAAAAAAGCAAAATACAAACTTTTATCGCTATTAATAATTGGCAATGCAATTTCACAAACTCTTTTAGCAGCAAGATATCCAGCATTATCTCCGTCTAAAAAAACAATAACCTTATCAACCATATTAAAAAGCTGCATAATATGCTCATGACTCAATGCAGTTCCAAGACCAGCAACAATATTTTTTATACCAAATATATTCATAGCTACAACATCCATATATCCTTCAACTATTATAGCTTCTTTTTGTTTAAAAATTTCAGATCTAGCATTGAAAAAATTATATAAAGTATTTTTTTTATGAAATAAGCTTGTTTCTGCAGAATTAAGATATTTAGGCATAATATCTTTATTCATAACCCTTCCACCAAATGCTATTATTTGACCTTTTTTATTTGAAATAGGAAAAATAACTCGATCACGCATTTTATCATATAAATTTCCTTTCGCTCCCCTTCCTATTACCCCGCTCTCTATTAACTCTTGCTGCTGATAGCTTTTTTTAGTTAAATAATTTACAAGATCATCATATGAATCATTAGCGTATCCTAAACGAAAAATTTGCGCAATCTGTTTATTAATATTTCTCTTTTTTAAGTAATTTCTAATATTTTGGGACTCTTCTTTATATAAATTGCTTTGAAAATAGCAGCAAATATCTTCCAATAATTTAAACTTCTGATCTATAATATTTTGTTTTTTTTGATCAAAATTATCAATTTGCGGTATTTCTATAGAAAAATCATTGGCAAGCCTAATAACTGACTCCTTAAAGTCTAAACCCTCCTTATTCATTAAAAATGAAATAATATCTCCATGAGCACCGCAGCCAAAGCAATGATAAAAACCTTTTTGATCATTAACGCTAAAAGATGGAGTATTTTCATTATGAAAAGGACAAAGCCCCAAATACTCAACCCCTCTTTTCTTTAACTTAACAAATTTAGAAATAAGGCGAGATATTGCTATATTTGAACGCAAAACATCAGGGAAATCTCTAGAAAATCTCATTTTAATTATCTTTTTCTTGGTAAATCATTATCTCTTTATCATTTACATATCCTAGATTTTTCTTCACTTCTTCATCAAGCAGATCTATATCAAGAGATTGCGGCCTCATTTTTATTATTTTTTCCTCTTTTGACTTTTTTTTATTTAATAGGGAGTCTTGGATATATTTTTTCTCTCTTATCTGACTTTTTACATCAATATATTCTTTATAACCATCCTTACCAATAAAAGCATTTGTAAAAAAATATACTGATAAGAATATAAAAATAAAAAAAGCAATAAAGCTATATTTAGATATTTTATATCTTTTAATATAATTGTAAAAAAAACCCATATTAGACAATTCGCCTTACTGCGTCAATGATATTTTTAGTTTTTGGCAATGCTAAGCTCTCAAGATTTGCCGCATAGGGTAATGGGGCATCTACACTAGCTAACTTAATTACCGGCGCATCTAAATAATCAAATGCATCTTGCATTAAAATAGATGAAATCTCACTGCCAATTGATGCAAAAGCAAAACCCTCTTCAACAGTAACACATCTCGAAGTTTTAACCACTGATTCAATGATAGTTTCCTTGTCAATTGGCCTAATTGTTCTAAGATCAATAACTTCAGCACTAATTCCTAATTTTTCAAGTTCTATTGCTGCTTCTAATGCATATTTAACAGTTAAAGAAAACGCAATTATAGTAACATCATCACCCTCTTTAACAATTTTAGCTTTACCAATTTCTACAATATGATCATCTTGAATATCCTCTTCAAAATCAAAGCCATATGTAATTTCATTCTCCAAAAATATAACTGGATTTGGGTCTCTAATTGCAGATTTTAACAAACCCTTTGCATCTGCTGCACTATAAGGCGATATTACCTTTAAGCCAGGTATTGATCCATACCATGCTGCGTAGCATTGGGAGTGTTGAGCAGCAACTCTAGCAGCTGCACCATTAGGACCACGAAATACAATTGGACATCTAACCTGACCCCCAGACATATAGCATGTTTTAGCAGCAGAATTAATAATTTGATCAATTGCCTGCATGGCAAAATTAAAGGTCATAAACTCAACTATAGGAACCAAGCCAGCAAAAGCAGCTCCTACCCCTATACCAGCAAATCCGTGCTCGGTGATTGGGGTATCAATAACTCTCTTCTCTCCAAATTCATCAAGCATTCCTTGGGTAACTTTATATGCGCCATTATATTGAGCAACCTCCTCACCCATAATAAAAACCTTATCATTGCGCCTCATCTCTTCTGACATTGCTTCGCAAAGTGCTTCTCTAACTGTTATTTTTCTTATTGTCATATTTTCTTTAATTAATGGTAAATATCGGTAAGAAGCTCTGACTCGTCTGGCTGAGGGCTATTTTTTGAGAATTCAACAATTTCAGCCACTTGCTGCTTAACCTCATTATCGATTTCTTTAATTTGATCCTCTTTGATTTGATAATCTTTTATAATTATATCTTTAAAATTTAGGATTGGGTCATCTTCTTTTTTACTAGATAATTCATCTTTAGTTCTATATGTAGCAGGATCTGACATTGAGTGACCTCTATAGCGATAAGTATCCATCTCAATTATAACAGGCCCATTTCCAGATCTAACCTCATTAATAATCTCTTTTGATTTAGTAATAACTTCTATTAAATCCATACCATTAATTTTATATCCCTTAATATCAAATCCAAGACCTCTTTTATGTAACTCAATATTTGAAGAAGATCTTGCAACTGAGGTACCCATTGCATAATGGTTATTTTCAATTATAAATAAAATTGGCAAATTCCATAATTTTGCCATATTGTAACTTTCATAAACCTGTCCTTGATGTGCAGCACCATCGCCAAAATAGCAATATGTAATAGCATTATTGCCTAGATATTTATCAGCAAATGCCAAGCCAGCGCCAATTGGAACCGAGGCACCAACAATTCCATGACCGCCAAAGAAGTTTTTCTCAATATCAAATAAATGCATTGAACCCCCCTTTCCCTTTGAAGACCCATCTTTTCTTCCAAGTAATTCAGCCATTATTTTCTTTGGGTCCGAGCCAGCAGCTATCATATGTCCATGATCACGATAGGTTGTAATAACTCTATCACCCTGATTCATAGTTGCTTTCATGCCAACAGCAACAGCCTCTTGCCCTATATATAAATGACAAAAGCCACCTATTAGCCCCATACCATATAACTGCCCAGCCTTTTCTTCAAACCTCCTAATAAGAAGCATTTGATTGTAAAAAAATAATAGCTCATTTTCACTATAATTAAATTTAGTATCTTTCTTAGTCATCTTTAATAAATAATTTAATATATTAACATCATTTCTTAAATAAAATTAAAAGTCAATTTGTTCAATATCATCTCTTAATTATAGAAGATAAAATATCATATAATAACTCCTGAAATGCATTGATAACAGTATCTCCAAATTCTAACACCGAAAAAGCGAAAAAAAACGACACTGAAAATAAATATACCATCTTAAAAACATAATGCAGAATTAATTTTCTAACATCTTCATATTCACCCTTTTCATTTTTTGATAATTTATCATCCTTGACCTTTGCTAACCTCTCCTCAGGGGTTAAATTTTCACTATTTTTTGTAGTTATTATTTTCTTTCTGATTTTTTCACTGCCCTCATATTTTAAAAACCCTGTTCTAACAGATTCTCGCGCTTGATTTTCTAATTTTTGCGCGATATTATTTTTCATTAGGCTTAGAAGATCCTTATTTTTATTCGAGATAGCCATTAATATTTTTTTTATTACTATATAAACTTATAATTAAAAATTAATCAGAAATATAGTCAATCTAATATAAATAAATAACAAGAAGTAAATAAAAATCACTATTTATGCCAATAAATTTTGACATTACAATAAAATCAAAAAAATGGTTAAATTTTAATAATGACCTTAATTCTGCCAAAAAGGACATTAAAGAGATATGCACGGATATTATAGCACTTTGCCCGATCCAAAAACTAAAACCAAAAAAAAACAATATTGAAATATCTCTGATACTAATGAGTAATTTACAAATAAAAAAAATTAACAATAAATATCGACAAAAAGACTACCCTACCAACACTCTTTCATTTCCAATATTTGACAAAATCGAACTTGAAGCACTAAATTTTAACAGCAAATTAAGTGATATTTTTTTAGGAGATTTATTGTTCTCCTATGAGAAAATAGCACAAGAATCGAAATTGCAAAATAAAAATTTTAAAAATCATTTGACGCATTTAATATTACATAGTATTTTACATATTTTAGGATTTGATCATGATAATGATTTAAATGCTAAAGAAATGGAAAATCTAGAGATTAAAATTTTAAAAAAACTTAAAATACCAAACCCATATATTAACTAATATTTTTTTAATGAAAAAAGCTCAACTATCTTCAAATAACAAAAACAACATATCTAATTTTTTTAACTTTCTAAAATTTACTGCTAATTCACTTGGTCAAAAAAGTAAAAAATCATTTTCATCAATGCTAAATCACCTTATTGATGAATATCAAAAAGAAGGCTTAGTTACACCTGAAGAAAAATTAATGTTTAAAAATATCACAAATTTTAGTGATAAAAAGGTGAATACTATAATGACTCCAAGGGCTGATATAATTAGTGTAAAATATAGTTCTAACCTAGAAGAGGTAAAAAAAATAATAAATGAAGACGGTCACACAAGACTACCTGTTTTTAAAAATAATAACGAAGAAATTATTGGATTTATTCACACTAAAGATATGGCAAGATATCTGTGCCAAGAGAATAAAATATTTAACATAGATAATATATTGCGAAAAATATTATTTATACCCGGGTCAATGAAGCTGCCAGATGTATTACTTAGAATGAGAATATCAAGAGTTCACATGGCTATTGTACTTGATGAATTTGGAGGTATTGATGGCCTTGTAACAATAGAAAATATTGTTGAAGAAATAATAGGAGACATCGAAGATGAGCATGATATAATAGAAAATGACTCTTTCTTTACAATAAAAAAAATAGATGATTATACATTTCAATTTGGAGGAAGAGTTGACATAAACAAAGCTCAAGATCTATTAAAAACTAACATAATAAATATAAATGAACCCGATAATTATCAAACAATAGGAGGTTTTATACTTTACTATTTTAATAGAATTCCAGAAATTGGTGAAAAAATAGAAAAATTCAATCTCAATTTTAGGATAATTGATTCTAATAATAGAGTTGTCAAACTTATTGAAGTTAAAAAAAGCAATATTGATAATTAACTATCCCTTATTTACTAAATAATTATATCTAAAAATTAATAAATTTAAAATATGAAATTTAACAGCCTTTGCGTACATGCCGGAAATAATCCAGATGAAACTGGAGCAAGACAAATACCCATTCATCAATCAGCCTCTTTTATCTTTAAGGATACTAATCATGCTGCAAATTTATTCTCTTTAAAAGAATTAGGATATATTTATTCAAGATTAACAAACCCAACCATTAGCGCACTCCAAGAAAAAATGTCATTCTTAGAAGGGGGTGTTGGAGCTGTTGCATGCTCTTCTGGTCACGCTGCTCAATTAATAGCTTTTCACAATTTATTACAAAGTGGGGATGAGTTTATTGCCTCAAAAAAACTTTACGGTGGCTCAATAAATCAATTTAAAAACTCTTTTAAGCAATATGGCTGGAAAGTTAATTTTGTTGATATAGATAATATGGAAGATATTCAAAATAACATCAATGATAAAACAAAATTTATCTTCGCTGAATCCATATCAAACCCCCATGCAGCAATTTGTGATATTAAAAAACTATCTGACATAGCTCATAAAAATCAAATACCTTTAATAATTGATAACACCATAGCTACTTGCTACTTAATAAAACCAATTGAACATGGCGCCGATATTGTAATTAACTCTACAACTAAATTTCTAACTGGCAACGGATCATCTGTAGGAGGGGTAGTTATTGATAGTGGCAATTTTGATTGGAGTCAGGGTGGTAAATTTCCGCTATTAACTCAAGGAGACCCATCATACCATGGGTTGAAATTTTTTGAAACTTGTAAAAATATGGCTTTCACTTTTAGATCTATTGCGGTTGGTCTTAGAGATCTTGGGGCTGTAATGTCGCCAATGAATGCCTTTTTAACAATGCTAGGAATAGAAACCTTGCCACTTAGAATGAAGCGTCATTGTGAAAATGCCATTGAGGTTGCTAAATATCTTGAAAAACACGATAAAATATCATGGGTTCAATATCCAGGTTTAAAAGATAATAATTATTATAATATAGCTAGTAATTATCTTAAAAATGGATTTGGGGCTGTGTTTACATTCGGTATTAAAGGCGGCTTTGACAAGGGGAAAAAACTCGTAGAATCCGTTAAATTATTCTCTCACCTTGCAAATGTTGGAGATTCAAGAAGTTTAATAATTCATCCTTCTAGCACTACTCATAGCCAACTTAGTGACAAAGAAAAGGCGGAATCTGGGGCAAGTGATGATGTTATTAGGCTATCAATAGGTATTGAAGATATAGATGACATAATATCAGATTTATCTCAAGCTCTTGATCAAATATAAATTTAGCCTTACTTCAAAAGTAATTTTTAAAAATAATTAAAATTCAATTAAGGATGACTTTTGAAGTTATATCACTTTCTATCTATCATGCCACTTTTACACTTCTTATCTAAATATTTCATTAAATCTTTTTATATTATATTTTAATATTATAAGGTAGTAATTACAAAAATTAAGACCTTATCTTATCTATCAAAAACTCCACATTTTCTACTGGGGTTTGTGGTAATATTCCATGACCTAAATTAAAGATAAAAGGTTTTTTTCCAATAATATTAATAATATTATCCACCCTTTTTGAAATATCATCTTTACTACCAAAAGCTAATATAAAATTATCTAAATTTCCTTGTGCAATTATATCTCTATTCTGAAAATTATCTCTTATCCAATTTAGAGGAATATTTTGATCAAAAGCTATAGCATCACAATTTACCTTCTCGCTAAATTTAAGATAATTAAAACCTATAGATTTTGGAAAGCAAATTATAGGAATATTAGGATATTTTTCTTTAAAATAGTCTACTATTTTAATTGTTGGATTTATTATATATTCTTCAATCTGACAATTAGGAACAATACCAGCCCATGAATCAAATAATTTTAAAATATTACATCCTGCCTCTATCTTTAATTCCAAATATTTGATAATTGAGTTAGTTAAAATATTCATTAACTCTCTAAAAAAAACCTTATCTTCAATAGCTAACCTTCTTATATTGTCAAAATTTTTTGACCCTCCCCCTTCTATCATATAACAAGCCAATGTCCAAGGGCAACCAGAAAAACCTATTAACGACTTATTTTTATCTAATTTTTGCCTAGTTAAACTAACCGCATCAAAAACTGGTTTTAAAAAACCATTAATATTATCAATTTTTAAGGCCTTTAGATCATCGCTAGAAGATATTTTTGATAATTTTGGACCAATGCCCCTTTCGAATTTTAAATCGCACCCTAAGGCGTTAGGAATTACTAAAATATCTGAAAAAATAATTGCAGCATCAAAATCAAATCTTTTAATTGGTTGAAGTGTTATTTCACAAGCTAATTTAGGGTTGTAACAAATATCTAAAAAGGAATCTGCATTATTTCTTATTTTTCGATATTCTGGAAGATACCTTCCTGCTTGTCTCATTATCCAGATTGGTGGTTTTTTATAGTAATCTTTTTTTTGTAATATATTTAATATGTAATTCATTTATTTATTATTATATTAATAGTATTGTTAAAAATTTTATATTTTTTTTTACTTAAATATTAACAAATTTTCTAACAAATAATTTAAGTTATAAAAGCTATAATAAAGAGTTTATTTTAAAAAAAAAGTAGCTGTTAAATAAATTAAAAAATTATTAACAGGAAGAAAATTGTTAATAAAATTGTTAATAAAAATAATAAATTTTTAAAATAAAAAAAACATGTTTATAAGTTAAAACTTACTAACAATTTATTAACAGTTTTTGGTTTTTAATTTATTGATAATATAGGGTTAATTTTTAAAAATTTTTCTCTAAATATTTTAATGTTTGAGAGAGTATATATTGAAGATTTTTTATTGATAAAGAGCTTGGTTTTTTACCATATTTTGCCAAATTATTTACTTTATTGACGATATAAAAAAGTTTTTGAGCTCCAATATTTCCTGATATACCTTTTAAAGAATGAGAATTAGAGGATAGTTTTGTTAAGTTGTTTGTTTTATAATTATCTATAATAGATTCGGTTAGTCTTTTTGCGCTATTTTTAAATTCTTTTTTAAGTTCTGATACATCCTCTTTTTTGATTTTATTGCTTAATATAGGAAGATTTTTTACGCATTCCTTATGGTCTGTATCTAGTGATTTTATGGAATTTTTATTAACCGAATTACTTTCTAATGTTAGCCAATTGTAAATAGTGTTTAGTAGTATTTTATTATCACGACCCTTTATGAAAAAATCATTTACGCCATTTTTTAAAGCCCTGTTAAATTCTTTTAACTCTTCTAAGCAAGAATTAGCTATTATAATAACTCTATTTTCAATATTATTAAGTATTTCATATTCTCTTATAATTTTAGCTGCATCATAACCCTTTAACTCAGGCATTAAAATATCCGTTATTATTAAATCATAATTATCTTTATTTGGATGTTTAAATTGATCTTTATATTTTTTAATTAACTCAATACCATTTGTTACTATTTCTGTTTTTATATTATATCTTTTAAAAAGCCTTTTTAGTATCATTAAATTTATTGGCTCGTCATCTGCAATTATTATTTTTTTATTAGATAGAGACTTAACGAGTTTTTCATGATTTATGTTTTTATTGTAGTTTTTGTGAATTAGCCATTTATGAGTTAGTTTTTTAAATAAATCATTCGATGCTGGTTTTGTTATATAATCATCAAATCCAACTTTAAGAGCAAGTTTTTTTATATTTAAAGAAGATCTAGAAGTGTAAGCTATAATTGGTGTTAAATTATCAAATTTTCTAATTTCTTGAACAAGTTTTATACCGCTCATTAAAGGCATTTGAATATCGCTAATAATTAAGTCTAATATTATACCTTGTTTTTTAAGTTTTTTTACTAAAGTTAAAGCTTCTGATCCATTATAAGCTTTATATATTACTGAATTATTTGAATTTTTTAATATTAATTTTTCACATATTTTTACATTTATTTCTTGATCATCGATAATAAGGATATTTTTTATAGTATCATTGCATGATTTTTTGGTGATTTTATTGCAGCTTATGTAATTTGTTATTGAGGGAAATGATGTAATATTACTTTGATTTTTTAATAAAAAATTAAAGCTTGTCATTAATTATAGTTAAGTTGTTGTAATATTTGTAATATGTGGTTGAAAATTTACTTTAACTTTAGTAAAATTATAAATTATTATATATGTTTTTTATTAAAAAAAATAAAATCTTAAATTTTTGATTTATATTGATCCAAACATGAAAAGAAAAATATTATATATTACTAGAAAGGTTAATTTATCTATCGCCCATAAATTATATAATAAAAAATGGTCACAAGAAAAAAACCTTGAAATATTTAAAAAATGCTCAAATTGCCATGGTCATAATTTTACCTTACATGTTACTATTAAAGGAGAGGTTGATTTAGAATCTGGTATGGTTGCAAATTTTAGCGATCTAAAAGATATTATAAATAAAGAGGTTAGTGAAAAAATTGATCATAAATTTTTAAATAATGATGTTAAGGAGTTTGATAATATTGTTACAACGTCAGAAAATATATGTTTAGTTATTTGGGATTGGTTAAAGCCGAAATTGCCAAATCTATATGAGGTAAAATTAGAGGAAACGGGTAATAATTCAACAATATATCGCGGAGAGTAATTGATGAAATATTAATAGAAAAATATTATTGAGATTAACCTTTGTTAACAGTGCTCAATTTGCTTTGTCTCTATCTTTTTAGAGAGTTGAAGGGTTCGCGACTTCTTGGTGGATTTAATGTATCTGGTGGCTCTTGTTTGTCTTTAATACGATATTCTATAGACTTATTAACATTAGCACCTTTTTCAAGTAATAATTTTACTAACTCTAAATTATCAATTTGTGCAGCAATATTTAGAGGGGTGCTATCAATAGAATTAACCTCATCAACATCAGCACCATTTTCAAGCAAGAGTTTTACTAACTCTAAACCACCTTTTAGTGAAGCACTAACCACAAGGAAATGACCTTTTTCTTTAGCAATATTAAGAGCAGTTTTACCTTACCATCAACCCTATTACAAATTGGAATAATTTTTTATAAATTAATTAATATATCAATGTGAAGATCATCTAACTTATCAGATCTTTTCTTTTATGATTTTTTAAAATACTTATTATCTTTTTTTAATAGGTATTTTACCATGAAATATCATATCATATTTTTGTAATGATATAAAGTATTATTTGTAAAACTAAAGAAGTAAGAGGGTTTTTACTCTGATTTAATGGTTTTATAATTTACGATCTTTTAATTTTTTAATATATTCGTTAAGTTCTTTTTTTATCGTACCAGACATTATATATAAACCTATAATATTTGGTATTGACATTGATAAGAATAAAATATCTGCCAAATCAATAACGGTGCTTATTTTAATCATGCCGCCAATAAATACGAAAAAGGAAAATATTATATAGCAGATTGAAAGATGCTTTCCTTTAGAGAGATAGGTCCATGCTTGTTTGCCATAATAGCTATATGTTAGCATTGTAGAAAAAGCAAATAGAAAAACAACAATTGACAATAGGTAGGAAAACCAAGGTATTTGCAATGAAAATGCTGCGTTAGACATTAATATTCCACTTATTGAATTATCTAAATAAACTTGGGTGGTAATAATTGTTATTCCAGTTAAAAAGCAGATTAAAATAGTATCAATAAATGGTTCTAAAATTGAAACCGATCCTTCTTGCATAGGGTGCTGAACTTTTGCCGCAGCATGTGCAATTGGAGCGCTACCAAGTCCGGCCTCATTAGAGAAAGCAGCTCTTTTAAAGCCTTGAATAATTGCACCTATTACACCTCCATAAATTGCATTATTATCAAAAGCAGAATAAAAAATAAGCATTATAGAACTTATTATTTTATCATTATTTATAACTAGAATCGTCAGGCACATTAATATATAGGTAATTGCCATAATTGGTACAATTTTTTCAGCTATTTGCGCAACCCTAACAATTCCGCCTATTAATATAAAGGCAATAATAAAAGATAATGTTAAGGCTATGATAATTTTTGAAAAACCACCAAGGTTAAAGCTTTCGGTAATAATTGTAATGCTTTGATTGGCTTGAAACATTATTCCTGCACCTATTGCTCCAAATATGCAAGAAATAGCTGCAAATTTTGCTAAAAATTTCCCTAATTTTTGATGATTATGATCTTTTAATCCATGTTCAAGGTAATAAAATGGTCCAGCTAATAAATGGCCATCCTTTATTTGGCGATATTTTTGCCCTAATGTTACTTCAATAAATTTTGTAGTCATTCCAAGAAATGCTGCTACCATCATCCAAAATACTGCCCCCGGACCGCCTAGTGAAATTGCAATCGCAACGCCAGCAATATTACCCAACCCCACAGTGGCTGACACTGCAGTACATAGAGCTTGTAATGGCGATATCTTTCCAGAGCTATCTTCTTTTGAAGAATATTTGCCTCTAACAACATCAATTCCATGTTTAAAAAGTCTAATATTAACAAATTTTAAACTAATGGTAAAATATAAGCTGGCACTAATAAGCCATAAAACAATTAAAGGAAATCCAAATATTGATATTTGATATATTTTGTCAAAAATTTTATATTCACTACCAAGTAATATAAAGCTAAAAAAAGATGTTATGGGCGATAATGCATTGTCAAAAAAATAAGAAATATTATCTGATATTTTATTAGAAGATGCCAATGCAGAAAATGGGAAGATAATTAGGGCTAGTAGTAAATTTAATTTAAGGAAGTGTTTATATTTTTTCATTTAGAGGTATTTTATAAATTCTGAAAAATGAGGTTTTTTTTGTAATTTATCTTGCATAAAATCTTTTAAGTCATCTTTAGATTTTTTAAAAGACTCGCTTGACATAGACCCGCAATGATGTTGATAAATTAAGTAAAGTAAATAAGTATTTATAACGTCACATTCGCAATAATCTCTTATTTCTTGTAATTTGTTATCGTCAAATAGACTTGTAACTTGGGAGCCATCTATGTCAATTTTTCCAGGCAGGTTAAATGCTGCACATAATTCGTTCATTTTAACGCGTGAAGAGGCGCCAAAATCACTAAATGCATCAGCTAGGTCGCAATGCCAATCAAGGCTATATCTCTGATTATAGCTATTCCATTTATCTCCTAATTTATAAAACCAGCCTGCTTCAATATTATATTTCATTGATGAATATTTTAATACAGGCAGATCAAAATTACGGCCATTAAAACTAACAAATCTTGGTTGTATTTTTTTTAAATGAGAGAAAAAACCTTTTACAAGGTCAGCTTCTTTAGTTTTTGAATCTCCGCCACATCTAATTTCAATAATTTTATAAAATTCATTGCCATCAAAATCTCTTATAATTTTAGCCTCAAGAAATCCAATTGTAATAATTTTGTGGAATGGTTGTCTTAAAAAAGAGCTTTTTTGATTAGTGACATCTAGGTGGTAATTTTCAATAGCTGCTCTTAATTCTTTGACATCTGCATCTGGCATGTTTAATAGCTTTTTTGCAGCGTTGCAATCAGGAATTGTTTCAATATCAAAAACAAATAAATTTTGATGTTGCATTTATTATAAAAGTTAGTGAATTATAAAATTATTTAGTAATAAATTTACTCAACACATATATTAAATTTATAAAATATGCAAATTCAAGCAATAATTCTTGAAAAAAAAGGGGATGCAAAAAATCTTAAAAATAGCATAATTTCATTGCAAGCTCCTAAAAAAAATGAGGTCCAAATTAGGCATAGCGCTATAGGAATAAATTTCCTTGATGTGTGCTTTAGAAGGGGTCAATATAAAATTTCAAAATATCCTGCAACTCTAGGAATGCAGGCGTGTGGATATATAGAAGCTTTAGGAAGTGAAGTTAAAGATTTTAAGGTTGGAGATCGGGTAGCATATGCAACGGGTGGTATAGGAGCATATTGCCAAAAAAGAAATATCCATCAACATCATTTAATTGCCATAAAGCATAAAATAAGCGATGAACAAGTTGCCGCAGTCCTCCATAATGGAATGTTGGTACATGCATTGCTTCATAGAGTATATATTGCAAAAAGAGCAAAAAGAGCGCTAATTCACTCTGCAGCTGGTAGCGTGGGTCACATATTATGTCAATGGGCTAAATATCTTGGAATAGATGTTATAGCCACCGTTGGAGATGACTCAAAGATAGATTTTGTAAAGAGTCTCGGTGTAGATAAGGTAATAAATTATAGAAAAAATAATTTTGTTGATGAGGTGGCAAGATTAACACAAGATAAAGGCGTGGGCATAGTTTATGACGGTGTTGGAAAAGATACTTTATCTCAATCAATAGATTGTTTGTGGCCTATGGGTATTTGTGTTAATTATGGCGACTCATCTGGCGAGGCAAAAGACTTTAATGTAGATCAGCTTTTTTATAATTCTGTTTTTTTGACAAAGCCTTTAATGGCGCTTTATAAATCTAATAGGGTTGAGTTGACTCTATCAGCAAATGAGGTATTAACAGCCGTAGAAAAGTCAATAATTAAGCCAAAAATTACAACTTATGATTTTAATAATATTGTAAAGGCTCATATGGATCTTGAATCTAGAAAAACAACAGGATCGCTAATATTGATACCGCCAAAATCCTGATATTGTTCTAAAAGCTACCTTTAAAATAAATTAACATCCAGCTAAATATCTGTATTGTTATTACTTGTTTACTTAGAAGAAATTTTTATCAAAGATTCGTTAATATTTTCTTTTAGAGTTTTTAAATTATTAGCTAAAATTACCTTATCACAAGATGATAGATAATTAATAGATTTATTTAAAATGACTATATTTTTATTTAAATTATTAAGGTGATTTTTAATTTTAAAAAAGTGGTAATAAGTTTTAACTAATCCAGATTTCATCAAATTATTATAAAAAGTTAAAATAAGTACTATATACAATACAGTTATATAATTTAAATACAAGTATAAATAGTTAATTCAGTACAAATTATTTTTTTTCATAAAATAAACCAATATTATGTATTATTAATATATATGATAGTGTATAGTAAAAATAAATTTTATTCTAATTTATTATATCATGTCACAAATTTCATTAAAACTTAGAAACCTCATGAAGGAACGCGGATGGTCTATGAGGCACACAGCTAAAATAGCTGATCTACCTATTGCTACTCTTAGAAGCATAATATACGGTCAATCTAAAAATCAGAAGCAAACAACCTTAACTAAAATTGCTAAAGCTTTTCAATGTAGCATTGACAGCTTATCCATGATATCTGATAATGATAATAGCAGAAGTAATTCGCTTAATGAGCAAGATATTTGTATTACTATAGATAATTACAATATTTTAACAGCATATCTTGCTGATATGAATTTATCTATAGCAAAAGATAAGCAAGTAAAAATTATTTCTAAATTAAATTCTCTTGGAGCAATTAACAATAGGCAGAACCAAAAATTTTCTCCAGATAGCGCTCTTATTAAATGGCTAATTGAAGATAGTTAATCATTTATTAAATTTTCAGTTAAAAATAAGCTTTAAAATTCTCAAGATGGCTATTTCATTTTGATGTAATTTTATATATTATTTCCTTTTTACTAGATGCTGCAGCAAATAGTAAAAAAGAAATAAATTTGCGACCGGGTTTGCGCGGTAAATTGTGGCATAATTACTATATATAGTAAATAAATTACTATAAAATATAGTCAATATATAATAAATATTGTTTTAAAACTATAAAAAATAGTGTCATATTTTGCCATTATTAAATTAATTTTAATTAAAAGCGCGCTAAAAGCTTAATTGCCCATAGTAATTATATTATAATAATTTTATTGAATTTAAAAATATACAATCTTAAAAAACCCCTCTTCAAATATATATTTACATAAATATCTTATGAGTGCTCGTGAATTATTAATTAATAAACTTAAGGATAAGGGTTGGAGCGTTTTAGAATTGGCGCGAAGATCCAAAGTTCCTCCAACAACTATTTACGGAATTATTAAGAATAAGTCGCAAGGCAATTACAAGACCTTGTCGAAGATTGCCTTAGTATTATCATGTGACGTAGAAGATTTTTTTTCCAGCATGACAAGCAAGACCACAGGGGATAAGAATTTTGATTATGAAATTACTCAATATTGCTATATGAATTTAAATAAATATTTAATGGAAAGAAATATCGTAATTTCTCAAAAATCTGCTACAAAAATTGTTGATAATTTAGTTGAATATTGTTGTGAAAAAAAGGATCAGGATCTAGATTTTGAGCTTGATAATCATATAATTGATCTATTATTTATAAATAGTGACTACGCTAAACAATCTTGATTCTCGTAAAAATTATTTATAGTATCTTTTATTTCATTAATATCATTTAAGATGTTGATTTTGGCGCGATATTGTGCCGAATTTTTTAGTCCATTACTATACCATCCAATGTGTTTTCTTGCTAGCGGAATTGCAATTTTTTGAGAGTAGTGATCAATCATTTGCTGCAAATGAGATAACACTATATGTTTTTGCTCTTTAATTGAGGGGGTGTTAAATTTTTTATTATTAACCTCGCTAGATATTTGTTTTATAAGCCATGGCTTACCGTAACAGGCTCTGCCTATCATGACACCATCCGCATTTGATTGAAGCATTGCCAATTTAGCATCTTGAGTGTTTTTTATATCGCCATTGGCTATTACCGGTATTTTTACTACTTCTTTGGTTTTGGCAATTTCTTCCCAATTGGCATGACCATTATACATTTGACATCTTGTTCTGCCGTGAATAGTCAGCATTTTTATACCAACATTTTCCGCTCTTTTTCCTAAAATTGGCGCGTTGAGATTTTCATAATTCCACCCAAGTCTCATTTTCATAGTTACAGGAATATTAACAGCCTTTACTACTTGTTCCATAATTTTTGTTGCCAAATCTTCATCTTTCATTAGAGCGCTTCCTGCAAAGCCATTTACAACTTTCTTAACGGGGCAGCCAAAATTAATATCGATAATATCTGCGCCAAGATCTTCGTTAAGGCGGGCAGCTTCTGCCATGATTTTAGGGTCGCATCCCGCTATTTGAACAGACATAGGGTAGTGATCTTTATCCTTTTTTCCTTTTAATAAAGATTCTTTGGTTTGAAGTATCATGGCTCGTGACGCAATCATTTCAGATATAACTAGAGAAGCGCCAAAATCCTTAACCAATCTTCTGAAGGGCAGATCAGTTACTCCTGACATTGGGGCAAGTAGAATATTGTCCAATAATTTAATTTTTCCTATATTGATCATATTGGATTATATTTAATAAGTGTATTAGTTTATGTATATATTGTAATAAATTAATTTTAATAAAATTTAACCATTGCATTATTATTTGCACTTTTTAGCTTATAGCTATTGTGCAATAGTGTAAATAATTATATTTAATAATAAATTAATTATAATATAGCACAATTTATTTTTTGCAACCATGCTTATTAAAGCATAAACTTACTGAGTTACAAGATAAAAACGAATTTATGATAACTTCAATAAAAAAGAAAAATAAAAATCATAAACTCGAAATTAAAAGCTGGTATTCAAATCGCTATCAAATGATAGTTGTTCAGCGAAACCTACTATTAATTCTTACAGCTTTTTCTATTATATCAGTTGCTGTTGCTGTATTATTTGTTAAAAAAATAATGGCCAGCAAATCTCTTGATCCTTATATTATTGAATTGGAAGAAAAAACAGGAATTGCCACCGTAGTTGATAGAAACACGGCAATAAATTTCACAAGCCAAGAGGTTGTTAGGAGGTATTTTTTAAGTAAATTTCTTAGGGCTGCCCTTGGTTATGACCCAAAAACATATAAGGATGATGTTGAGGTTGTTAGGCTTTTTTCAACTCCTTCAGTTTATTCAGATTTTAGAAAAAGAATCACCGGTGCAGCTTTAGGTGCTAGCGCAAGCATTGATTTAAGAATAAAATCACTAAATTATACTGACAATAATAATTTAAGAATTAGATTATTGCGCCAAACCAAAACAAATATTAATTCTACCCCTATAAAAAAAGATGAGCTGGTTAATATTACATTTTATTTTTCACCAGAGATAAAGCTCACAATGGAGGAAAGAATGATTAATCCTCTAGGGTTCCAAGTTAGCAAGCTAACAATTGAAGAGGAAATTTTTAGTTATTAATTTTACTAATAAATAATGCGATTTTTTAGAATTTTACTTACTTTTTTGTTAATTATAGGATCGACAGCACATTTAAATGCTCAAGTTCCAATTACTACAGATTCAAGAATTAGAACTTTGGTTTATAATCCCAATGAAGTTTATGAGCTAAAATTTTATTATAATTATCAGTCATTTATAGAATTCTCAGATGATGAAGAAATAGAGATGATATCAATTGGAGAGGCCTTTGCCTGGAGGCTTACCCCGGCAGAAAAGAGATTATTTATTAGGCCCCTAGAAATTGCTGCTCATACAAATATGACAATAATTACAAATAAAAGAACTTATCATTTTGACATTAGATCTGATGAATTTGATGGCAAGGCTGATGAAAATCTGGTATATACTGTTAGATTTTTCTATCCTCAGGCAGGACAGCCAATTCCTCTTCCTCCGCAGTTAGCGGTTCCTAACATTAACGCCAAAAGAAGCCAGCCAGCAACAATGCCTAACAATGTTACAATGTCAAGAGCTCAGATTCAGACCCCTATACCAAAAGCCAAAATTGGCACAAAACTCCCAGATTTAATCACTAGAAATCCTGACCAAGTTGAGTTAAATTTTAATTATAGCTTAGCTGGAAGGGCTGATGATATTGTTCCTTTGAAAGTATATGATAATCAAAATGAAACTTATTTTCAATTTGAAAATGATAATAAGGTCATTCCAACTATTAGCAAGGTCAGCGCATCTGGTGTAGAGCAATCTCTAAATTACATAATAAGAGATAAATATGTTGTAGTACCAGCTACTGCAAGACAATTTACCCTAAGGCTTTCAGATAGCTTGCTTTGTATATATAATAACAAGCTACTTAAGAGAAAATAAAATAATTTAATATAGCCCTTTTATATATTAAAAGCTGTCTTTAAAATAACTAAGATTTAATTAAGGATAAGTTTTAATATAATATGTTGTTGGGGACGGTTTTTTTAAATCTTAAAAAGTTAAGATTAATTATTTGGGCTTATATCTGCGCTTCTTATTGTTATTATCCTGTTATTTTCTATAATTTCTAATTCTCCATCTTCGGTAATGCCTTTAAATATTGCGCTAATTTCTTTTTTGCCATTAGATATAGATATTATTTTGTTAAGATTATAGGCGTTTTCTAGCCATATTTTTCTATATTGTCTAAAGCCAAAATCAATCCATCCATTATATAGCTTTTTAAATTCTGTTAAAAAATCTTTTAAAAATGTAATTTTGTCAATAATAATGCCAAGATCTTTTAAATTTTGAGAAGGAAATGTGGTATTTTTTGGACTATTACCTATATTTACCCCTATTCCTAAAATAGCCAATTGCTCATTATTTGTGCCTTGCAAGCTTTCAAGCAATATTCCAGCAATTTTTCTATCATTAATTATTAAATCATTTGGCCATTTATAAGATATATTTAAATTGCTGTAATTAAGGTTTTTTATAATATTTCCTAGGGCTATAACGGATATAAAATTTATATGATGAATTTTGCTAATCGATATATTTGGCTTTAGCAATATAGAAAATTGTAGATTTTCTTTATATGATTGCCATTTTCTATTGATGCGCCCCTTTCCTTTGGTTTGTTTATGGGCAAGATAGACGTTAAATTCGTCTAAATTTTTTGACAAAGCATCTTTTGCTAATTGGGTATTTGTACTGCCAAGCTCATCAAAGATATTTATAAGAAATTGTTCATGTAAAATTTGATTCATCTGGTAAAAACCAACTGATTTTCATTGGAAAGGTCGCAATTAAATTTATAATTAAAATTGTTAAATTGCTTTAGGTCATCTGGGCTTGATATTTTATTTTTTATCGCATAATTGGTCATGGCTCCTCGAGCTCTTTTGGAGTTTATGCCAATAATCTTTAATTTGCCATTTTTATTATCTTTAAAGACTATGTCAATAAATCGCTTCTTAATTAGGCTGGGATTAATTGCTTTAAAATACTCATTAGATGCTAAATTAATAATTATATCGCTTTTAGTTTGGTTAATATAGTTGCAAATATCATTTTGCCAAAAATTATATAAGTTGCTGTAATTTTGTTGTAGTAATATTTTATTTTTATTTAAGTCTGTACCCATTTCTAGTCGATAAGGCTGGATGTAGTCCATAGGCCTTAAAAGCCCATATAGTCCTGATAAAATCAATATTGTGTCTTTCAGGTAAGATAGATCTTCATTGCTAAAGATTTCAGTATCAATGTTTTTATAGACATCGCCATTAAAAGAGAGAATTGCAGGGGCGGAGTTTAGCTGATTAAACTCATTGCTAAAATTTTGATATCTATCATAGTTCAATTTGGCAAGTTGTGGACTTATCTTAAACAAGCCTTGCAGGTCATTGCTTGATAATTTCTTGAAATCACTTACAATTTTTGCTATGTTTTTGCCAAATATCGGCTGGGTGCAATGGCTGCTATTAAAGCTAATATTTGAATTTATTGATTTGGCTGGTGATAATAAAATGATCATAATTTATCGAAAATTTTAATGCATAAAATCTCTGAAGCTATTAACGTTGTTAAAATATTATAGAGATTTAAGCCAGTAATATTAATTGATAATTTAAAAAATAAGATTAAATTATATTTATTTTAAACACAACTATTAACAAATATGTCACAAGAATTGCCATTAATGCGCAAGGCCACAGCTGTCTGGCTTGTTGAAAATACGGCTCTTACATTTAGCCAAATCGCTGTATTTTGCGGTCTTCACGAGTTAGAGGTTCAAGGTATTGCCGATGGAGATGTTGCATCAAATGTTGTTGGGCAAAACCCAATATCATCAGGGCAATTAACTAAAGAAGAAATATCAAGATGTGAAGCCGATAATAATCAATATCTTAAAATTAATAGATCATCTATTGACAAAAATACAAAAGTTAAAGCTTCAAAATACACCCCAATTGCAAGAAGACAAGATAAGCCAGATGGCATATCTTATCTCTTAAAATATTACCCTACAATTTCAAATAATCAGATCAAAAAACTAATAGGCACGACTGATAAAATGATTGATTCCATCAGGGATAAGACTCATTGGAACATTGATGAAATTAAGCCAAGAGACGTCGTATTGCTTGGACTGTGTAGTCAGTCACGTTTTAATGAAATCATCTCTCAAATTGAGGTTGATAACAGCGAACAATAAAATTATGACAATTAAAAATCTTAAAATTGGCGATCAGGCCCCAAATTTTGTTGCTAATTCTACTGATGGAGAATTAAAGCTATCTGATCTAAAGGGCAAGAATGTTGTAATATATTTCTATCCTAAGGATGACACGCCGGGTTGCACAATTGAGGCGCAAGATTTTTCCAAAAAAAGTGACCAATTTGAAAAGCTAGATTGTATTATTATTGGGGTGTCGAAAGATTGCATGAACTCTCACAATAAATTTATCAATAAATATAATCTAAATTTCGAGCTAATTTCAGATGAAGAAAAAACAATTTGCGATCTATATAATGTAATTAAAGAAAAATCAATGTTTGGCAAAAAATATCAAGGAATTGATAGGGCCACCTTTTTAATAGATCGCATGGGAAAGATAATTAAAATATGGCGCACTGTCAAAGTTAAAGGCCATGTCGAAGAGGTTTATCTAGAGCTTAAAAACTCTTTGTAAATTGGCGCATATTAGCCGCAAGATCCTAAAAATAAATTATTCTTGCAATTTAATCATATTTAGCTTAATTTTATCTTATATTTTAAAAATGATTTAGCGGGGTAAAATAATTACTTATTATTTTACGTAAAGATTTCAAGATAATTACAAAATCTAATCAAATTAACCCCCTATTTATATAATTATTGTTGGGCTTTATTTGCCCTTACTTAATAATGCTATTTTATTATCGCTATGACTTTTGCTATAAAGGCCCTTACTAGGAATGACATTGGAACTAAAAACGCCAAAAAGATAAGAAATTCTGGGAATATACCAGCTATAATTTATCAAAAAGAAAAAAATATCAATATATCCGTTCCTACCAAGGAATTTGAAACTGAATATTTTAAAGGAAATATTTTAGCCACTATAATTGAAATTGAAATTGACGGCAAAAAAACAAAAAATATTGTAAAAGATATAAGCCTAGATCCAGTAACGCAAAGGCCTGTTCATATTGATTTTGCAACTTGCGAGGGCTTAAAAAACATAAATATTGCTGCAAAATTTAATTTCATAGGAAAGGATAAATCCCCTGGTTTAAAAAGAGGTGGATTCTTGCATGTTGCCAATAGAAGGGCAAGTC
>CERI01046823.1_pt1 | contig 28835 bp, 27 predicted proteins | sample 350261 | NCBI WGS metagenome assembly CERI01 (sample SAMEA2620979, study PRJEB7988) | marine metagenome | isolation source: saline water (ENVO:00002010), including
TTAAAATACCCAAAACACTCATATGTTGACCAGGCGTATATTGATAAATTTAGGGAACAAAACAAAGAAAATAAAATTAAATCTAAATTAAAAACTACATCAAATTTTTTTCTTAATACTAACTATAAAAATAACATTATTAAAGAAGCCGAATACATAAGAGCAGAAACAAAACAATCTATATCTACTTTATATGAAATTGGTAGAACTAATACTAAAAAATTCAGCGCGTTTCCAAAGGGTGAAAAACAAATAAATAAGTTTTTGAGAGATTTAAATTGGAACTTTCCATGGACAAGCGGAGCTCAACTAGCTGCTTTGAGCGTATTTTCAAAAACTCAGTTAAGTGAGCACGAATTTAAGGAAAGTAAAATTTTTATTCTTGAATTTATTGAAAACCTTATAAATAAAGAAAATGGTTTGTATTACAACTCAGCTTATAATCCCAGCAACAGCGAAAAAATTAACGGGGCTATGAAAATAATAACTGCTCTTGATTGGCTGGATGAAAAGATTCATTATCCCAAGCAGTTAATTGAAACTTGTCTTTCTATTAATCCGAACAGTGAAGGTTGTGATATTGTCGACATGGTGTATATATTATATAAGTGTTCAGATGTCACCGAATATCGAAAAAATGATGTAGCAAGCTATCTCTTGGCTTTACTAGAGATAATAAGAATCCACTACAAAAAAGATGAGGGTGGTTTTTCATACTTTAAAAATAATTCCCAAACACATTATTACAATGTTAGATTTTCAAAAGGTGAAAATAGTTCTGATTTGCATGGAACATTGTTGATGTTTTGGGCGGTTACGATGATTCTAAGAGTATTAGAAGAAAGTTTTTTTGATTTTAAGACATTAAAGCCTTAAAGTTGCTCTTATTAAAGCTTTTAAACTTTCAAATAGATAGTTAAAAGGTTTAGGTAAATTTAAAAATTTTAGAGAAAATATATATCTTAGGAATATTTTTAGATACCTTAATTCTCTAGGAAATGTTATATGGTAATATCCTATACCTAATTTTCTGTATGCAGATTGGTACACTTCAGTACTATCAAACATAATATTTTGAACATTCCAAGGTTTACCTTTACCATTAAAATGAACAAGTTCTATATCTTCATCTAAAAATTGTTGTTCATACTTGTCCTTGTTGTAAATTCCAAATTCATAATTACAAGAATTTTTCAATTCCACATACCTGCCGTCAAAAAATTTATTTAATATGTCTTGATCCCAAAACTTAATATTTTTGTAGTAATTTCTTAATATTTGAAAAAGAGTTTCTTCAATGTTATTATTTACCCAGTATTGAAAGTCTATAATTAAGACTCCAGCGTTAAAGTATCGATTATTTTTCATCTCAAGTGCATTAAATCTATCAAGGCTTTCAATTATTGATTCATCTCTCATGAGCTCAGTCTTAGCAGCTATATATTGACTTGATTTCTTAAGACTTCTTATTGTTTCTCTTATATTTTTTGTTGGATCTTTTATGCAAATAATATCTGAATCTATGTAAATTATAAAATCTAAATCTGTCGGTAAAAGCTTAGATATATACAACCTGAAATATGTTGCTTCAGAAACATGGGCATTTTGTAAATTAGGAAATTCGAACTTATTTGTATCAATCAACAACAGATGAATATTAGCTTTTTCCTTATGAATAATAAGATCTAAATTTAGAGTCTTAGGTTGATTATGTATTATATAAATTGAAATTTCTTCTTCACAATTTTCTAGTAAAGAATTTATTGAAGTTAATGCCTGAAAGTTGTAGTTCTTGTCAAAACAATATACAAAATTTAGCATTATTTAATTATAAAAGATTTATTAAGTTAGATTTATGATATTAAGATGACTATAAATGGAGAATTTGAAGTTAGTAAATAGTACAAATTTTGCATCAGAATCAAATATTGTATACTCAGAAGTAATTTCTTTAGAAGATTTTGAAAAACTTGAATTAAAAGATTATTCAATTATTGACAACAATGATAGATTTATTTTTTATAAAAAGAATAGAATAACTTTCTATCAAAACTCCGTTATTTTTTGTAACGCCAATATGCTCGAATGTTTATTCCAAGATATAAAGAACTTAAATCAAGAGTTTAATTTTACTTTAATTAGCTCTCAATCCGACAGAATAATTGATCGAAAAATCGCTAAAAAAAAACCTCCAATAATATCATCTTGGTACGCTACTAACTTAATGTCTAATTACAAAAATATTTACCCCCTACCATTAGGAATAGCAAATGATTATTCACCTAAGAATTTGATTCAAGAAGATTTTATAAATTTATCTGATTTTAAACAAAATAAAGAGTTAAAACTTTATGTTAATTTTAATGAACAAACGAATCTAAAACATCGGGGCAATCTAAAAAATTCTTTAAGACCATATGAATGGACAAAAATTCAAGATCACGAAATTTCACTTCAAGAATATAAGAAAAATCTGGAACAATATCAATTTATACTTTGCCCATGGGGTAACGGTATAGATACACACAGAATTTGGGAAGCTCTGTATTCTGGATCAACACCAGTCGTAAAGTATCACCATACTTATAAACCTCTAAAAGAATTACCTGTGATTTTTGTTGATGAGTATGATCAGATTACCGAAGAATTCCTAAATGAAGAATATAAAAAAATTATCTCAAAACAAACTACTTTAGATTTTCTAAATATTGACTATTGGTTAAAAAAAATGAAAAATAAACAAATTGATTCCGAAATTTCTATCGAAGTATGTGGAAATAATTCATACTATTCTTATTTTTTAAACAAAAGAACTTTTAAAAATAAATTAAAGAGCAAATATAAGGTAGTTAAATTTAGGTTGTATCAATTAAAAAAACTAATTTTAAAGAATTATTAATTTCTATTGATAAACTAAAATTATGAAAATTGAATGCCCCATATCAGCTGGTGAACTTTTAGATAAAATATCAATCTTAAAAATCAAAAAACAAAAAATAAATGATTTAAATAAGCAATTTAACATCAAACATGAACTTAATAGTCTACTAACTATTTTGGATTCTCTTGATTATGATGAAAAAGAGGTAAAAGGTTTCCTAATTAAATTAGAGAAAGTTAATACGATTCTATGGAATGTAGAAGACAATTTGCGAGAACTTGAAAAGAATAAAAAATTCGACACTTCTTTTGTTGAATTAGCAAGAAAAGTTTATCTGTTAAATGATGAAAGATTCTCTTATAAAAATCAAGTCAACGCTTTCTTTAATTCTGAAATAATAGAGACAAAAAGTTATAAAAAATATTAGGTGTTATGTTCCCAAGAAAAATAAACAAACAAAGTATTATTTTAAAACCTAGAAATTTATTTATTAAAATAGAATCAATTATTATTTTTAGTTAAAAGTTTGAACATGCAGAGAGCAATAGTCGATATATATGGAGGTATTGGAAATCAGATTTTTCAATATGCTTTTGCTCGAAATTTAGAGCAACAGGGACAAAATGTCTTTATTTCTACTAGGTACAATGAAGTAGTGATGAATAGAGATGTTATTAGTAGAAAAACTATTCTCAATCCACAATCATTTGGGTTTAGGCCTCTTCGAACTACTGACAAATTGTTTTTTAATTTTTTTGATTCATCATTTATAAAGTCTTTTGATTCTAGTAAAAGAATACAGAGATTATTAAACAAGCATGTAATTTGGCACAATGAAAGAACCTTCAGTATTAAAAATCTTAAAAAGTTAAACAGAATAACCGGTCATTGGCAAAACTTTGATCTAATTCTTAATAATAAAGACTATTTAAAAACTTCACTGAAAAACACAGTGTCATTTACAAACAAGGGATCTTCGAAAGATGTAGATAACAATACATTTGCACTCCATGTAAGAAGAGGGGACTACATTAGTTTGGGAAGAAATCTTAGCGAAAGTTACTATTCTAAAGCATTAGATATTCTTAGATCTGAAGAGGAAGACTTTAAATTTCAAGTTTTTTCAGATGATATTAATTGGGCAAAAAATAACCCCCTTTTTAAAAGTGCTGATATTTTTCATGACTATGAAGACGGTGAGTATTCAAATTTAAGAGATTTTGAAAGACTACTAACATTCAAAAATTATATTATTAGTAATAGTACATTTTCACTGTTACCTGCCTTGTTTAACTCCAGTGAAATTGGAAGAGTAATTTATCCAAAAGACTGGAAAAGAGATGAGTTTGCTAAAATTAAAAATAGAAATTGGGTAGGTATTTAAAATGAAAAGACCAAAGATTAGTGTAATAATACCAAGTTATAATAGATTTAAATATTTACAAAATGCTTTGGACAGTGTTTACGAGCAAACATATGATAATTTTGAAATCATAGTGGTCAACGACGGTTCATCTGAGAAAGAGTATAAAGAATTTGAATATCCTAAAGGTGTTGAAGTAATACATGTTAACAAAGAGTTAACTCCAGATTGGGGTGGGTCAAGACAACCACTTAGAAATATTGGAGCTAAGCAAGCAACGGGAGACTTTCTAGCTTTCTTAGATGATGATGATATGTGGATGAAAGAAAAATTAGAGATTCAAATAACTGCAATGCTTGATAAAAACTTCATATTTTCATCAACAGAGGGATACTTTGGAAGTGGAGTCTTTGAATCTAGTAAACAGTATCAACGGTACAACAGTGAAAGATTTTTAAGCACTTTGAAAAAAAAATATAAAAACTCGGGATACTTGAAAAAAGGTATATTCCCAAATGTTTGGGATCAAAAATTCTTGTCTGTTCACAACTGCGTTATACTATCCAGCGTTATAGTTGAAAAAAATATATTTGATAGACTTGGAGGTTTTAGGGGATTGCCAGTTGCTGCAGATTACGACTGCTGGCTAGGCCTACTTCAATTAACTAATTTACTTTATATTGATATTCCACTTGTTTATTATGACTCAGGTCATGGAGATGGGAAACTTTATACTTAATGTCTAGTGATAATGTATTCGTTCCCAATTATGAGGAAGTTGGAAGTTAGTAAATCTTACATCATGGTAATAAAGCTTTGCATTTGTTGAGATTCTATCAACCAGGTGAAAAAAACTACTATTTATACAGTGTATTTCATGAGCATTTTCAATTACTTTATTGTATAGAAGCATATTGTTAAACAGGTCAGAGTCCTTTGAAACATAAATTGATTTAAAATTTTCTGTATTCTTTAGATCAAATTTATTATCATGTGATTCATCATGTACCAAGTTATATTTTTGGTCATTTATTTCATAATAATTAATCAAGTGATCATAAAGCTTTGAAGATCTATCGGGATCTAAGGGTAAATCAAAATGCACATAAGAGTCAGCATAGTCAAAGTTGATTTGTTCATAAAAACCAACATTAAAGTTATCATTATTTTGTGATTCAAATCCTATTCTTAATAACGGGAGTGATTGTTTGTATGAGTGCATTAATACGTCATAAGTAGAGTTTGAGTAAGAAACTTCAAAAAATTTAATTTTAGAATTATTTTTATATAAAAATCTTATCATTTCTGAGTACTTATTTTTGACAGGTAAATGTATCTCCTCAAAATAATGTGAAAGCTTATTTACAAGACCATTGCAAATAATATTATCTCCTAATCCCAGGTGAGTATGTATTATTACTTTTTCTTTTGAGAGAATGCTATCTAGAGAATAAGTGAGGTTACCTTTCTTTGAAAAATATTTAACAAGCAGTGAATCTATAAATTTGTTTCTCTGCCTATCTTTCAACATAACTTCTTTAAAACTTTTGTTACAATCTCAATTTTATTGTCAGAGATTCCAGGATACATAGGGAGGCTAAAAATTTCTTTAGAAAGTCTATTTGTAATATCGAGTTTACTTTTTTTGTATTTACTAAAAGGTGGCATCGTATGAATTGGATAAGGGTAAGATATGTTGAGAAATATATTTAACTTTTCGAGAGCTTTAATTATTGAATCCCTATTTTTATGGCGTACTACATATAAATAATACGAATGGTAATAGTTGTCCAATTCTACTGGTAAAACAAGCTCAGTGTCTTTCAGTTCTTTTCTATACATACGAGCTATTTGCCTTCTTCTGACAATGTCTTTATTTAGTCTTTTAAGTTTAAAATCTAGGATTGCAGCCTGTACTTCGTCTAGTCTTGTATTCACCCCTTTTGGTATTACTGAGTAATATTGTTGTTTCATTCCGTAAAATCTCAACATTTTAAGTTTATCGTCGAAAGTTTTTTTGTTCGTAACACACATACCTCCATCACCAAACCCTCCTAAAATTTTTGTAGGATAGAATGAAAAAGCAGAAATATCTCCAAATGAGCCAGTTTTTTTATTATTATATTTTGATCCATGTGACTGTGCGCAATCTTCTACTAGAAATAAGTTAAATTTTTTAGATATTTTCATTAGCTCTTTTAAGTTTGCAGGGTGGCCATATAAATGAACAATTAAAATTGCCTTTGTTCTGGAAGTAATTAAATCTTCAATCAAATCGGTATTTATGTTATATGTATTTTCTTCTACATCACAAAATACTGGTTTTGCACCAGTTTCAATAATTGCTGAAACAGTAGGAACAGCTGTATTTGAAACTGTTATAACCTCATCCCCTGCTCCAATGTCCAAACTTAAAAGAGATAGTTTAATCGCATCTGTTCCATTCCCAACACCTGTGCCATATTTGGAACCTATCCAGTTAGAAAAATTGTTTTCGAATGAACGAACATTTTCTCCGAGGATCAATCTTCCAGATTTGAAAACTTTTTCAACTATTAAAGATACCTCAGATTCGTAATTTTTGTATTCTTCTAGATAAGACCAAACGTTAATATTTTCTGGTTTATTCATTAGATAAGAAATTCGTATACTCTAAATTTAAACTGTAGAACTCATTTCTTAACCCAGCCTTATTATTTTTTAATTTATTCACAGTGGTCTCTATATATTTTTTGAAAGTATCATCTTGTCCAATCCTATATAATTTTTCAGATTTATGAGTTTCTTTTTTTATATATGAATCATAGTCAGGATGGGGACTAAAAACTCTTTGATACTCAGTACTAAACTTTGAACCATAAAAATTAATCTGATTTTTATAAGTCTTTCCAAAACCAAAATGCCCAATAAAATCTTTCCCATTTCCATAGTTAGCATTAATGGTGAAGCTTTTAACTAAGTTTTTTTCTTTGTATAGATTTAGACTTAATTTTTTAACCTTGGATTCCCAAAATAATTTTCCAGCAGTAGATGCATAAATCCCCATATCATTCAAAGCTCCACCACCTAGATTGTTTGACATTCTTATATTACTCTTCTTTAATTCTGGAATAGTAAAATGAGCAGACAGCAAACCATGTTCGTTGTTATTTCTCGACATAGATTTAAACCTACTCCAACATTTGTGATAGTTAAAGATACAGCTCATAGATATTGCAAGGTTATTTTTTTTAGATAGGTTGAAAAGCACATCTAGCTGATTTTTATTTAGAATTGCTGGTTTATCAACAATCACATTTTTATTATTTTTTAATGCAATTTCACAAAATTTAAAATGCATACTGTTAGGTAGAGAAATATAAACCAAATCAGCATTTGAACTATTTATTGCTTTGGAATAATCTTTATAAATACTCTCTAATTTGTTAAATGAAAAGTCAGCTTTTTTACTTGATGCCAAATCGAATGTACTGATTGATTTCAATTCTGCTATTGCAGGGATAATTTTTCTTTTTACTAAATCCGAATATCCTATTATTAATAATTTCATTTCAAAAAAATTGTATTAGATAAGAATAATAGGCTTCTAGCTTCCATGTTTAAATATCCTAAATTATTTATTACCTGTATTTCCGTTTCATCAAAAACAGACCAACCATCTAGAGTGAAATTATCTGCCTCCAATACAATTTCGTAATATGAGTGTTTCACACTTGTTTGATAAAACCTTCCTCCCTCTTCAGACATTCTGAGTTCACGGATTTTCTTAACTACACCAATGCCGCCCAGTTCTTTTAAAAGTAAATCGAATGAGTTATCGTTTACATTACTTTTACTTACAAAAGTGGGTCCATAACAAAAACCCTCAACATAACCTGGATCAGTATATTTCTTGAGTAGGTAATATCTTTTTTCATTTATCAGAAGTGAAACAAAAGAATATTCATCTAGAAATGGGTCAAATATGATCGGCTGATCCCAATTTTGAACCTCTCTCCCTTCTATGGTTACTGAAATACCATCAATATAAAAAGAATCTTTATTATTTTTAAAATATATGCGATCACTTTTTATCTCATAAAATTCTTTTACAGAGTTACGCAGATAAGAATTTTGTTGAATACTTTCTTTGTCTTTTTCAATTATATTTAGTACTTTTTCCTTTTTATATGTTTCTTCATCAAAGCTAGAGTTAACATCAATTAAAGACAACACACTTCTTAAACAAGAGTTTATAGAATCATTTTTTTCAGAAAACATTAAAATCTGTCCAAGAGTCATCCATTTAAAATTATTTTTTGAGTCGAAATAGTTTTTTACAAGAATTGTATTTTTATTAAACTTTCTCCAATACCTATTTCCTTGTTCTGGTAATTCTCTACTAATTAAAATTTCTTGTTTTGTTGCATTTAAAAATTCTTCTAAGAATTCTGGCTGACTGCCTCCATGAACTTTTTTTTGGTTACTGATAGTAGCCTGTAGCGTGGGGGACAGTTGAGCAGTAACGGTATTACCTGGCTCTTTTTTAAATTGAATTAAAAAATACATTGTTTCATTTAGTATGCAAGACAACAACCCAAGAGTTCCAATTCCACTTTGTAACAAGATACCTGTTTTTTCCGTTTCATGATTTACACCAGTAACCTTGAAAAATTTTTTTGAAACATGAGAAAGGTCTCCATTTCTATCAAAATCCCATTCTTTTAAATTGCTTACACCAATTTTTTTGATTTTAAAAGTTTGCTCAGAATTAATTTCATCGAAAAAATTGTTTATTTGATCCATAGAATGCAATTCACTGTCAATTGTGATTAGAGAATTCTGAATGAACTTTTTTACGTACATCTTTTATTATTTTCTAGCCTTCAAGAAGTATTTAATTAATATAAAATACTTTTTTACTTGTCCTTCAACAAGTTTAGCTATGTTTAGTCTGGCTTTGAAGGAAGTATGAATTTTTAAGATTCTATATTCTTTTGAAAACAAGGATTTTAAATTAAAAGTAGATAATTTATGTTGAATTGCTTTTTTTTGTATTGAACTTATTTTGTAATCTACTGATTGAATTAGATTCAATAAACTAAAAAAATAACAATAAGATATTTTTGCTTTTTTTACATTGAGGGTCATTGAATCCTTTCCAGCATATGAAAAAGCTAGATTATCATTAAATATGTAGGTTCCCTTTCCATGAAAAACAGGGTAATAGCTCATATAAAAATCAAAGCCAAAAAGATTTTTTGTACACTCTATATGTTTTAAAGATTCATAAAAACTTTCAATTAAAATATTTGTTCTCATAAGGCTTGCTGTGGGAGTCACTGGTAGTATGTTATCAATCCCTAAGAAAGAATTTATTACACTATTTTTATCTACTAATCTTGTCTTAGTTTTATAGTAATTATCTACTCTAAAACCATTTTCTTCTACAACAGAGATATTAGAAATCACACAATCTACATTTTTATTTTTAAATATTTCTAGACATTTTGAAATAAAATCTGGATCTAACCAATCATCATCACATAAAAATTTACCAAATTCTGATTTAAATTCTTCAATTCCTATTAACCAATTATCTATTGGTCTTTTTGAAAATTTATTTTTAATATACTTCACTTCCAGTTTTTTATTTGAAAAGCTGTTTTCACTGATAATTTTTGAAGTTTTGTCATTATCAGATGAATCTACGACAACACACTTTATCTTCCCATCAAATTTTTGATCATTAAGAGAATTTATTGCATTCAGCACCCTATCAGCTCTATTAACTGTTGGAATAACTATTGTTACTGTTATTTCATTTTTCACTTTAAGCTAATTGAGTGAATTCTTTAAATTATATGAGTACTCAGATCCCTCAATTTTATTTATATAATTAAATAACTCTGATTTAGATATCCATCCATTTCTGTAAGCAATTTCGTGCGGAGAGCAAACAAGAAGACCTTGTCGTTCTTGAATTGTTCTTACAAAAGAACTAGAAATATAGAAGTCTTCCATAGTTCCCATGTCAAACCAAGCTGTACCCCTTCCAACGGGATTATGAAGAATTTGTTTATTGTCGTAACACCTAATTAAATCAGTTATCTCAAATTCGTTCCTATCAGATTTGTTAATCTCAAGAAACTTATTCTGAAAATCCGAATTAAAAATATACAATCCAATGACTGCCTTACTCGATAAATACTCTTTAGGCTTTTCAACAATCTTTTGTATTTCATTTTTTTCATTAAGCTGAATAACTCCAAAGTTTTCTGGATTTTTAACGTTTTGAGAAAATATAGAACATGTTTCTGTAGAATTAAAAATTTTTTCAAGTCTCGTAAAAAACTTTTCACCAAATATAAAGTTGTCACCCAAAACAGTTAAAAATTTACTATAAGGTTTAGTATTCAGTGCGTTGTTTATTGCATGAGGAATTCCTTCAGGTTCATCTTGAGTAGAATAGGTAATTTCTACTCCAAATTCTTCTCCGTTGCCTAATAAATCTCGAAACATATTTAATTGATTTGTGTTGCATACAAGAGTTATATTTCTTATGCCAGATAAAAATATTATAGATAAAGAGTAGTAAATCATAGGTTTGTCGTAAATAGGCATTAAGTGCTTGTTCAAATAACTTGTTGTAGGAAGTAGTCGGGTGCCAGATCCTCCACATAAGATTATTCCACCAGTTTTCATGTTACTTTACACCCATTCTTTTTGTTCTTTTGTTGTTTATAATGTTCTGATACTCACTAAACCACCACTCTTTATTTTCAAGATACCAATCTATAGTTTTTTCGATCTCTATATCAAAGTATTTAGTTGGTTTCCAACCAAGTTCTTTCAATTTATCAATGTTTACTGCATATCTAAAATCGTGTCCTGGTCTGTCTTCTACAAAATCCAATCGATTTTCATTTAAACCAAAGTGAGAAAGAATTTTGTTGGCAACTTCAATATTCGATAGATAAAACTCTGAACCAATATTGTAAATTTCTCCAGGATCTCCATTTTGGGCTATATGTAGTATTGCTGAAAATGTATCATCAACATGTAACCAATGTCTTATATTCTTGCCTTCTCCATATATCTCTAAATTTTTCCCTGTTTCTAGATTTGCAATACTGTAAGGAATTAATTTTTCAGGTTGTTGAAAAATACCATAATTATTGGCAGGTCTTACAATTTTAGTTTTGTATCCAAATGTTTTCTCAAAGGAATTTATAATCAATTCAGCTGAAGCCTTAGACGCCGAGTATGTTGAGGAGGGATTAAAGGGATCAGTTTCGATATTAAAATTTTTTTCACTGCTGCCATATACCTCATCAGTCGAAACATGTATGAAGTTTTCAACTTCTAAATCATATGCAAACCTCAACATGTTGATTACACCTTTTACGTTTGAGTCGATAAAAACTCCTGGATTGTAAATTGAATTATCTACGTGACTTTCAGCTGCAAAATTAATAATTAAGTCAACATTTTGAATATTATGATCCTTTATTTCATTTATATTAGTTTTATAATATGTAAAGTTTTTAGTATTTGAGAGACTCTCTTTATTGTATGCTGAACAGCTTGATTCAAGAGAATCAATTCCTATAATATTAAAATCGTCACCTTTTTCTTTTAATAGGTTATTGATGAAATTAAAACCAATAAATCCAAAACATCCTGTTACTAGTAAATTCATATATCTATTCTAATTACAATTTAAAAGTGTGGAAACAATACCTCATTTCTTTATAATGGAATTTAAAAGTGATAAATAATAACAACTCTAAACAAAATTTCATAACATCTAATAATTTTGCAAGGTTAAGTGATGTCGTATTTACCGAAGTTATTTCTCATCAAGAGTATAGTTTTTTACAAAAAGATAAAATACAAATCCTTTCAGAGGATGCAAATCAAATAAAATACATTACGAAAGAATTTCAACTTAAAGAGAATGACTTAATCTTTTGTAGTACTGATTTTGTACTTTTTCTTTTTCAATTTCTACGAAACACAAAAAATCTTCATAATTTAAAATTAATTACACATTGGTCAGACACCCCTATCAATAAAGATTTATATCTTCAAAAACCAGACTGTATTTCTGAGTGGTACTCACCCCATGTTAATTTTGATGCCAAAAATTTAATTTCCATTCCCTTAGGTCTTTCCGGAGACTATTCACCAAAAAATTTACTAATAAGAAATTTTCAATCGGCACAAAAAATACAAAGTAAAAACAAAAAATACTTGTTGTATGTAAACTTTCAAAAAAATACAAATTTAGATATTAGAAGCCAAGTTTTTAGGACATTTTCTAAATTAAGCTGGGTTAAATATGACGAGCCAAATCTATCTTTAGATGAATATTTAAATAGGTTACAAAATTCAAAGTTCGTACTGTGTCCATTTGGAAATGGCTACGACACACATAGAGTATGGGAAACTTTATATGCAGGTTCCTATCCTGTTGTAATCAACCATAAGTCGTTTGATTGCGCGGATACTCTTCCGGTATTAAAAGTAGATTCTTTTGATGAGATTACAGAAGAATTATTAGAGGAGACTTATGAGAATTACAAAAAAATGAATTTTGATGAAAATGCACTTAGTTCTAAATTTTGGGTTGAGTCTATGAAAAGAACTAATTATAAAAATAAAAAAATAATACACATTTCAATATCGAACTATAGAATACTTTTTTTAAAATTTAAATTTTTTAGCAATCAGAAAATTAAAAGATATAAAAAAATATATATATTTCGAGCTAGACAATTAATAAAATTGTTTAGCCTTAGATAGACTTTTTTAATAAAAAACCTTTGAAGTATAATGGGTCAAAATCTGAATCCCATTCATATAACATCTCATAACCATGAAATGAACTTAAAAAGTCTTGCTTTTCTAGAATATGTAATGGATATGAAACATCTGACTCATAATATCCTGTATTAAGCTGCACATATATCTCAGACCTATCTTTGCTTAAAGGATGCCTATCAATAATTATGTACTCAGGTTTTTTTTTAATAATTAAATTTACATAATCATTCCAATTTTCAATATATTGAAGAAAGCTTGAACAAATCAGATAATCAATATCTTCATTAATAAGCGATAAGTCAGTAAGATATTTAAGATTCAGATCATATTTTTTAGCAAGTAACTCACCTTCAATACAAAAATTTTTTTGTTCAATAATGTAGTAATTTTTAACTTGATCTTCAAAAAACTCTTTATAGTTAATGTATAAACTTCCTAGTCCACCACCAACGTCAACTATTTTTTTTTCATTTATCCCATATTTTTGAAGTAGATTAATTAGTGTATTATTTTCTGGAGTTGAGTCAAAAGCTGTACCATCTCTTTCGTATTTCTTTTCACTTAACAATACCTGTTGAGTAGCTTCTTTTACTTTTTTAATTACAATATCTGAATCATACCCTGATGAGTTAGATGCAGCCTCTTGCCAAGACTCATACGGACCAGTAAATTCTAAGTGATTCTTGCCTAGCAAGTTGAATAATTTAAAAAATTTTTTAAGCATGACTGAAGCTTAATCCGCCGTTATCTTTTCTTAAACTAGATTATTAGTAATTTACAATTTTTATATTGCGATGTTTATTTAAAAAATTTTTGCGAGAGGTGTGTATTTACAAAAATTTTCTTTCAGCTCTATCAAAAACCTCAAAAACAATTGAAGCAAAAAGTAGATAGATTATTAGATTCAACCTTGAATAGCCATAAATTCTTAGTGTGATAAATGTAGCAGATATCGATAGAATATTTATGAGGACATAAAAACTGAATCTATAATAATAATCGATAAAAATCTCAATAAATGGACTTAACATCTGTTTGATTACAAAAGTTACAATTACAACTCCGCTTGAAATTAACAAGAAAACCGTTACATTTGCTAGATTAGTAATACTTAAGAATTCTAAATCTTTCAATAATTGCTCATAATCTAAGTCGCTGCTGAACTCTAATAAATAGTAATTTAATGATAAAAAACTAATAAATTTCAAAAATTTTAATAAGTAAAACATAATCTCATAGTTTATTCATTTTTTTTAAATTATGCTCAATAAGAAAATACAATTAATTACTCAATATTTTCTCTAAGAGATTCGATAAAGAGACAACATTAATACTCCCATCGTTTGTCGGAAAATCCAACCCATCTTTGTTCGTTGTTGTGAAATAATTTATTGATGCATTGTCGAGTTTTTTAATCATATCTACATGTAGTTCTTTATTTGAAAGGTAAAAAATTTTCTGATTTTTGCATTTAGATCGAATGGACTTTAGCAAAGAGAGATCACTAAAAATAATGTACTCTGCATTTTTATAAGTTTGCGTCACGTGGAGTCGATTATTCCCCACCCACTCATTTAAAAAGCTTGAAGTAGATTCCTTTTTTTTACTTGGCCACACATAAACTTTATCTGGAGCATTATGAATTGTTATTCCAAAAATCTGATGTGTTCTACTGACTAGAAAGTTTAATTTATTCAAGTAAATTAATAAGGTGAGGATTGATTGATCTTGCCTATGATTTAATCTTGAACTTCCCACAGGGGATATTGCATTTTTATCTATACTTAATTTTGCCCATTCAGATATTAGTTTTTTACATATTTTTTTATTTGGATTAACCCCGACCATTCCACCTGCAAAATTATTTCTATTTATATATTTAAGAGGAAATTCTAAATATTCAATACAACTTTTATGTGTCCATTGGTAAATTTTTCCTACGCTACTTGCGACATATAAGCCTTTAACTGAAAGAAAGATTTTTATAAGCGATAGTTTTTTTGTAATAATACAACCAGCATCTAACCAAAGTGTATTTGAATTATATTCATTTAAACATTCATTTATAATTTGAGGCTTCCACCCATATGAGCCAATTTTGTTATCTGAATCTCTAGAAGATATAAAAGCAGGATATTTACTAAATAAGAACTCTCTATATTCCACATTTTCAAATTTTTCTTGAAAAGCTTTTCTCTGATTTCTTGTTAAGCCTAAATCATAAAAAATAAGTTTAGACTCTGACTCAAACTTAATTAAAGACTCAAAAAGGTTCATTACGCTTTTAAAATAATTGCGATCTGCGGCTGAAACAATATTTAAACTACTTTCCTTTCTAAACAGATGAATAATACTAAATACAACAATTAGAAACAAGTCATTACATATTTCTGGAATTCTCCGTAGTAGTAGCCTTTTTAAAATCTTTAAATTAGTAGAATCATGAATTATATTCATTGTCTATTATTTTCATAGTTTGTATTTTTTATAAGAAACACACATAGAATGTAAATAATCACTACAGAAAATGCGACTTTGTAAAATTCAATTCTGGAAATTTTATTGAGTAAAATTTGCAAATCCTCGTTATATGCAGCAGAAGATATTTTAGTAAGAAGTTCAGTGAATTCAACTATATCTAGAAATTGAAGAATTATTGAAAAAAAGAAAAATCCCAAAAAACTTTGTGCAAAAATTTTAAGATATGCCTCGAATTCAAACAGAGAATTTAAGTATCCAGTCAAATATGTTGGTTGTGTGAATTTAGTAAATTTCCCAAAACTATTATATGTATACTCTAAAGACAACTGAGTTCCTGAAGTCGTTTCAAAAAATAAAGTAGAAAAGAAAGAAAATAAAGACATATATTTCAAATATCTGATTTCGACTTTACTTATATTTTTTGAGATGAGTAGTAAAAAAATCGCCAATGGTGCTAAATTCATAACATATCTAAATCCGTAAGATGAGGCTGTAGATTTCCATAAAAGGACTAATGAAAAGATCTGTGCAAAACATAACATTGATAAAAAATAAGCTAATTTTGTATTAACTGTATTTTCAGACAAGAAAGTATTCTTTATTGTTAAATAGAAACTAAAAAAAATGATTGGTGAGAACCACAATATCCCAAATTCAAAAGTAAATAGAATATTAAAAAAATTCTTAAAATTAGTCATCATAAAAGAAAATGTTGAGGTGTGTGAAGAAATAAAGCTTTCTAATGTTCCAGATGTTTTATACAACAATTCCGGATTAAAAGTTACAACCCCATATATTAAATATGAGTGTGCACAAAAAATACCAACAGACAACCCCACAGACAGCCAAAAAACACTATATTTCGATAGTTTGTCAGATTTATTTACAGTCAATAGCTTGACAATTAAGGGAATAATTAAGGCATAAACATTTACCCATCTAGTTATTACTGAAAGTACTACTGCAATAGGAATTAAAAAAGCATTAGTCTTCTTTTTTTTCTTGTTTAGATAAAACTTTAAAGAAAGATAAATTAGTAATAATATAGTGAATGCTTCATATACATGTGACATGCTATATCTTTCAAATGCATAAAAGCTTATACCTGTTCCAAGAAAAAATAAATATAGTAGATATGAACTTACGTCAGAATTTAAAATTAACTTTATTTTATTAATTAAGAAAAAACTAAAAAAAAGGTAAAAAACAGAACTAAAAGAATACATCATAATTTTGAAGTTAAAAAGCTCAGAAGTTGTAAAAATTAAGTCTAATATATTTCCTAAAAATAAAAAGGGTGAAGCTAATAAACCAGAACCAAAAAATGCTGATGGTGCCGATTTATTATTATAAAAAAATCTTGCATCTTCATTCCCTTCAAATTGGTTGGAATAATCAAAATCAAAATCAATAGCTACTGTTTCAGCATGGGCATAGTAATCATGATCATCTTTACAGCAGTATATGCCTGTATCAAGTCGATAATCTGTCTTTAGCGTTAGTGCAATGAGTAAAAAAATGAAAATAATTTTTATTTTAGGCTTATTCATAAAACTCTATATTTGTCTTTATAGATCTTTTTTTCGTAAAGCTGAGAATAATAAAATGCTAAAAGAGAAATTAAATTCAGAAAGATTGTTAAAAATAGCCAACTAGCCTTAGAACCAAGACTTAATCCAGAAATAATCAGTAAGAGTTTAATTCCAGCTAAAAATCCTAAAGCTAGAAAACTCAAAAATAAAATATCAAGTAATCCCGAAATTTGTAAAGAAGAGTATTTAAACTTTTCAAGAATTTTTTTTATAAATGATGCAAACGTATAGAAAGAAAGTTTGAAAAACATGATAGAAGGTCTTAATTTACTTTCTTCATCACGATATTTTATAGTATTTTTTAATTGACCAGTTTTAATTCCATTATTTAATATTTTTCTATTCATAAATATATTGATAAAAAAAGGATATCCATACCTATTAAATAATTTAGGAAGAGAGAAGTTTTCTAAACTCCTCCTGGAAAATAAAAATAATCCATTTAGGGGATCATTTATTTTCCAATTTCCAGTGGCAACTTTGATCATAAGTGAAGCTAAAGAGTTTCCAATATATCTAACAATTGGAATTTCACCATCTATTCCTTTATCCCAAAATCTGTCACACTTAATAAAGTCATAATCTTCTTTTGATAAGGCAATTAATTTTTCAATATCATCTTTTTTAAATTGCCCATCACCATCAATCTTTACTAAATAATCCAGATCAGTTTGTAAAAAATGATTCACACCTATCTCCATAGATTTACCTGCTCCATAGTTTTTAGAGTTGTGAATTTTTTTTACTTTATCCCCATTTATTTCAGATAGGATCTGAAAAGTTTTATCAGTGCTAGCATCATTAACAATAATTATTGAATCAAAAAGAATTTCAATATCTTCAATGTTTTCTTTTAGATATTTTTCTTCGTTGTAAGCTAAAATTAAGCAAGCGATCATATCATTATGATACTTTAATTCTTAGATTTTTTTGCAAGAACATATTGGAATATGAATAAAGCAATTAAACTCATTAATCTCTCTAAGAAAGATACAAAAACAATCGTATAGGCGTTTAACCCATGAAGATTTTTAAAAAGAATAAGTAAACTTTCCTTAACTCCAATATTTCCTGGTGTAATATTTACTAAATTGACAAAGGATCCTACAGAAGTGTATGCGATTGCAGATAAAAAATCTTTTTCAACATTAATTTGATTGATGATTATCCATACAATTACTGAAGTATTTAAGAAAAATAAAACATTGTTAATCTGTATAAATAAATTATTCTTATTAAATATTTCTAAACTACTTACGACTTTGAAATACTTTGAAATTAGCTTACCCCTTAATAGGTAGATACAAAAAAATAAATATAATAATGTAACCAAACTCAACAAATAATTATAGATTTCAGAAAGCTCGCCAAACACTAACGCTAATAAGCAAAAAATAATAACAATTGGTATTAGATTAAGTAGACCATATAGGGTGCTAACAATTATGTAGTCTTTAATATTTATATCAAAATGGCTTTTTAAGTACGATATTTTATAACCACTACCTAATTTAAAAGGCGAAGTGAGGTTGCCCAAAGTATTTTTGTTGGTAACATCTAGAGATTCAAATTGAGTGAGGTTTATATTTAAATTTTTTAATATCCCTAAATTTATATTTGACAAAAAAACTATGTTAAATATTTTTAATACAAATATCGTTAATAAAGTTGGAATACTAAATATAGTTAAGTCAGAAAAAAAATTTTTATATTCAAATAAAAAATATAAAAAATAAATGAGGCTTACAAAAAAAATAGAAACTTTTAAAATCCTAAATAATTTTAAGTTCTTAAATCTCATTTCTTACTGACTATAAGCCTAACTAGTGAAGGATTGAATTGTATATCTTGAACATTATAGTTTTCATTATAAAGTGAAAATTTGTTAGAAATTTCTTCATAATCAATCTTAAGATTGTGAACCTTTAGTTTTGACTTAAACTTATCTAAATTCATTAACCTTCTATAGTGATTAGTTTCTGAATATAGTTCACTATCAATATCAATTCTCGCTTCAATGTATATTTTATTTGAAATATTTAATGCCAGCCAATTCAAAAGTAAATCTTCTTCATTTTCATTAATACTATGAAAAATAAATCTACAATAACCATAATCAAATTTTTCACTACTCATCTTCGTAAAATCAATGTTTTTAAATTGAAGGTAGTCAGTCTCGTAATGCTTTAAGCTGGTAATTACTGTAGAGCTTTGATCAACACCTGTTGTGTAAATAAGGTTTTTTGCAAATAAAAGGCTATCTCGACCATTTCCACATCCAATATCAATAATTTTTGTTTGACTCAAGATATCTTTGAGTACATACTTAGCAAATTCTGAAGGTTTAAAAGGACTATAATTTGATTTGTAGTATTTATTCCAGTAATATTTATCCACAATCAACTACTTTAGTATGCTTTATTTAACTAATATATCTTTTAGTTATGAAATTTGATAGGTTTAATATTCTCCATGCATTTATTTACCTTTATGGGTCACTCATATTTAATTGTATCTTTTTAATAAACAAATTCAGTTCTAAACAGGTGGATAAAAGAGTAATTCTTTATGGACATAAATTATATGGAAATTTAAAAAGTCTCTATAAAGAACTGGAGGAAACTAACTTAGAATTTTATTTTTTAACTTTAGATTATAGAGTTTATAAAAAGCTGAGAAAAAATTCCGTAAAAGTCCTTTACGGGTTGAAAATTAGCGATATCGCCAAAGTTATTTCATCGAAAATAATAGTAACTGATCACGGTTTACATTTTATGAAAAAATTGTTGCACAAAGATACTAATTATTTTTTTGACACAACCCACGGTCTCCCATTTCAAAAGTGGAATGAAGATATCATTAAACAATGGTATGACTACCAAGAAGTTTGGTTATTTTCAAATTATCATAAAGATATTTACATCAAAGATTTTGGATACAAGAAGGATAATCTGAAGGTCACAGGGTATGGAAGATTAGATTATATAAAAAAATTCAACACATCAACAAATAAAATAGATGATATTGAAAAGATAAAAAACAAATATAAGCTTGCAAAGGCAAAAAAAATAGTTCTCTATGCTCCAACATGGATTCATCTAGAAAATAAAGTTAGTAAGGAGTTTATGAGGCCGGACAACTTAGATTTTTTAAAGTATTTAAATAATATTTGTAAATCAAACAATTTGACTATGTTATTTAGACCACATTTAAACACTAAATTAAGTAAGAAATTCACAAAAGAACTAGATAATCTGAGTAATTTGCTTTACTTTCCTTTTGACCAATACGAAGAAGTTGAGGAGTTTCTAGTAATTTCTGATATATTAATTACCGACTGGTCTTCTATTGCACTGGACTATATTCTTTTTGATAGACCTACGATCTTTTTAAACTTACCAAATTCTTTTAAATTAGGGATATTTAAAGAAGAAGTACTTCGGTTTGGTAAGATATCTGACAAAACCTCACTTGAAAAAGATATAGTAAATTACATTAGAGATATCAGTTTGTATATTGAAGAATGTCCTCAACATTCTATTACAAAAAATACAATTTATAAAGGCTCCCCGGAAATAGCCGCAGAAAAATACATAACAAGAATAATGAAATATGTATAGCTATATAAAAGATGTTGTACTTAAGATGAACATATGAATCTATTTATCCACTTCTGTGCAAACTTATGAATCTAAAAAAGATTAGTATTGGATCTAAATTTGTTGATGGCCCATGGGGTGGAGGTAACAGTTTCGCGATTCAGTTAAAAAATTATTTATTAAATAAAGGATTTGAGGTTGTTAATAATTTAGAGGATATAGATATAGATTTGATTCTACTGACAGAGCCAAGAAGGCATACACAAATATCTTCATTCACACATATTGAAATAGACAATTATCTAAGAGATGTAAATCCTAACACCATTGTTGTAAATAGAATTAATGAGTGCGATGAAAGGAAAGACACAAGGGGATTGAATAATTTTTTAATGAACGCTTCTCTTGTTGCTGACCATACAGTCTTTATAAGCGAATGGTTAAGTGAATTATTTCTACAGCAAGGTTTTACCAAAGAAAGATACTCAATTATCAGAAATGGTGCTGATGAAAATATATTTAAGTCAAAACAAAAAGCTAAGAACCAAAAAATTAAAATAGTAACTCATCATTGGGGTGATAATAAAAATAAAGGAAAGTCAATATATGAAAAATTAGATGAATTGTTAGAAAATAAAGAGTTCAGTGAAAAATTTGAATTTTCATATATTGGCAAACTACCAAAAAATACTAATTTTAGAAATACAATCATTGTTGAACCTAAACATGGAGCACTATTGGGAGAAGAACTTAATCGACATGATTTATATATTACTGGTTCTATAAATGAACCTGCAGGAATGCATCATATTGAGGGTGCTATGTGTGGTCTTCCAGTTTTGTATATTGAGAGTGGAGGCATCACAGAATACTGCAAGGGTTATGGGTTAGCCTATAATGAAAACAACTTGGTAGAAAAGTTATTTGAAATATCTAGAAACTATGATTTTTATAAAAACAAATCAAAAAATTACCCCCATATTGGAGAAGTTATGTGTGAAAGTTATCTTGAGTTATTTAACAACTTATACTCTAATAGAAAATCAGTAAAATATGACAGAGATAAAAATAATTATAAACTAAAAAAACAACATAAACTTTTTAAAAGTTATATCTACATCTAAGCAATTTGATTAAGAATTTAACAATAAAAATTATTTATTAGTTTCTAATAATTTTGAATAATACAGTTCATCTTTTGGCTGAAAATACTTATAGTTTAAAAAAATAGGTTTTATTTTCGAATCATACTCTTTTATGTAGCAGTATTTGTTGATGCCACATAAGTAATTATTAACTGTATGTTCATTTGAATATTGAAACCAGTCATTTTCAAGTTGTATAAAATTGACTTCTTTCGGTTCAACCTGTATTTTAATCTGTTGTGGCTCGAGTATGGTAGTTATAGATTCTAGGGTTAAGGTAAAGACAATGACGAAGCTATATGTCAAAATTTTAAAATAATTTTTCGTGTTAGGAAAACTTTCTAACGCTACATATTTATCTAAAATAACAAAATATGAAAGTAAGAAAAAAGGTACAGCAAATCTATACTTAGGTCCCAAGTACATCCAAATGCCCATAATTAATATGAAAACTATTAATTGGTTAAATCTAATTTTTATCTTTTTTCTAGAAAAAGAGAAAACAACAACTAAGCATAAAGTTGTTAAAAGAAAATTAATTAAATAATTAGCCTCATTGCTAATAAATGACTCGGAGAACTGTTTAAAAGTTATAACATCTAATGCTTTTGCATTTGGATACCTATTTGAATTTACTAACAATTTTGTAATGTATTCTGCCTGATTCGCCTGGCTCCAAGGTAAATTGCTTATACAGGTAAAACTTACTGGAAACCATAAACAACTTGTAACCAAAATATTTTTGATTGAAAATATAACATAAATTAATATACCTGGAATTATTTTTTCAAATTTTAATTTGAACGGATTTATCATTATTAAAAAAATAAATAAAAATAAATGACCAACAAATCTAACTTGTAAGGCAAAAACTAACACATAAAAAATAGTTATGTAGACATTTAAATCTTTATTTTCAGAATTATGCCAGAATAATAAAATTGAAAAACATATCAAATATGAGAATATATGATCATATTTGAATACTTCTTGAATAAAAAGAAAACCATTTCTTCCTCCTTGTAGACCAAAGTTATCTAAGATTCCAATAATTAAAAATATGTAAGCTATATTGTTGTCTCTTGGTGAATCTGAAAAAAGAAGTTTGAAAACTAATCCAAATACTGAAGCAAGTATGTATAAACTTATGAAGTGAATTATGACAAAATTACGATCTATCCAAAAAATTGAATTTATATATTCCATAACTGAGGAATATCCCAAGAAAGGATTAATGTTACTAAGTCCAAAAACAATTTTTTCATCTCTTAACCATGCCTGCTGTTGAAGATGATATAAGTTTGCGTCCTTACTAATACCAATGTTGAACGAACTTATAAAGAGAATTAGAAGATTAAAATAATATATCTTGAAATATTGTAAATGTGTAAAGCTTTTTATTACACAGTAGCTTCCAGTAATAATTAAAAATAAGAGAAAGTAAAAATTATTTAAATTTATAAAAAAATTAGCTATAACTAATACATTTCCAAATATAAAAATGCCAATAATAGGGAGTACATTTATTTCAATGGCAGTCATTTTTTTTGAAATAAAATATTGACTAAAGATTGAACCCAGCCCAATAAAGAAAAATGAAATCAATAAATATATTAGGAAATAATAAATATTGTTTCCTAAATTTGAATTACTAACGCTTGTTTCAGAAATTTGTAAAAACATTATTTTTTTTAATTTTAACCCATTGACTCAATCATGAGAAGAGTTAAAAAATAATAATTAATACTTCAATTAAAAGATATTTATTCCTAAAATCTTCGATATGTCAAGTAAATTAAATATATCAGTGATAGGTGGCGCTGGTCACATAGGGCTACCACTAAGTTGCTTCTTTCAAATTAAAGGACACCAGGTTAATGTTATTGACAAAAATTTAACTGCTCTAGAAAAAGCTTCCAAAGGAACCCCCCCATTTTATGAAAAAAATTTTAAAGAAAATCTTCAAAGTGCAAATAATTTAGGATTGAATTATAAATCAGATATTGAAACAATAAAAGATTCAAACATTGTATTTATTACACTTGGAACCTCATCAGAGGATGTAGACATTGAGTTATTTGACAATGTGCTTGAAGAAGTTATTTCAAATATTTCAAAAGAATCAATATTAATTTTGAGAAGTACAATAACTCATGAAACCATTTTAAAAGTTAAAAATAATAGTATTTTCATGGAAAAAAAACTACTTCTAGCATATTGTCCTGAAAGAATAGCAGAAGGTTTTGCATTTGAAGAACTTGAAAAAATACCCCAAATTATTGGAGTTAAAAATAGTAATGATTTTGAAATTGTGAGTAAGTTTTTTATTTCTTGCGGATTAGAGACTATTCATACAACATTTGAAGAAGCAGTATTCACCAAACTTTTTTCTAATACCTATAGATATGCAGAATTCTCATTAATTAATGAGTTTTCTAATATTGCCAAAAAACACAATATTGATTTTGATAAAATCAAACACTTTTCAACTTATAAATATGATCGTTTATCTAAACTTCCTAAGACTGGCTATGTCGGAGGGCCGTGTTTACCTAAGGATACAAAAACATTTACACACAGCTACCCAGTTATTGATGATATTCTTAGCAAATTTCTTAGAACAAACGATCAATTTTTAGATGGAATCGTTAATGATTGTATAAATAAATTTACAACTAAAAATATTATTCAATTTGGAATAACATTTAAAGAAAACTCGGATGATTTAAGAAGTTCTGGAGCATTTAAGTTATACGAAAAACTCATAGAAAATAATTTCGATGTTTATGTAGTTGAGCCTAACTTAGCTATTGGTATATCCGACTATGGTTTTGAAAATTATCGATTTGAAGACATTAAGCAAATTACCGACAATATAATTTTTGCTGTTGACCACAACGAATTTAAACTCTATCCCACTGATTTAAACAATAAAAGTATCATCTATGCACACAGTTAATAAGTCTTTAATAATACCCTGTAAAGATGAAGGACAAAACTTTATTGGAATCCTTAAAAGGTTTGAAGAAAACATAAAACTAGATACCGAAATATTAATTGTTCTTGATTCAACTGAAGACTTAACATATGAGTTAATTAAAAAAGCAGAAACTAATGCGAAGATATTAATTAATCCAAAAAAAGGAGTAGCCTCAGCAGTTAACCATGGAGTAAATCAATCAAAAGCAGATTTTATATGCGTTGCCATGGGGGATGGAAGCGATGACCCTACTCAGGTTGAAGAGTTATTTATGTTAGTTGAGAGGGGGTTATCTGTAGCGGTTGCCTCAAGGTATTCACGAGGAGGACAGTTCATTGGTGAAAAAAATATTAAATATTTACTGAGTAAATATTCTGGAAAAATATTAAATATGATATTTTCAATTAATACTAAAGATCCCACAAATATGTTTAAAGCCTATGATAAAACATTTATTAAAGAAGTAGGTATCGAAAGTGATAACGGTTTTACTCTTGGACTAGAGATGATAGTAAAAGCAAAACTTAGAAAGAAAAAAATTGGAGAAATTCCTACAATTTGGATAGACAGAAATTTTGGTGAATCAAAATTTGATTTCAATAAATTTTTACCTAGCTATGTCTATTGGGTAGGAAGACTAATATTAAGGAGAAAATGAAAAAAGTATTAGTAACAGGCTCAGAGGGCTTTATAGGTGGATATATAGTTAAAGAACTTCTTTCTCAGGGCTATATGGTTTACGGAATTGATAACTTATCTAAATATGGTGAGATTATTCGAAATCATAGTGAGAATGAAAATTATAAATTCTTTGACAATGATGTAAAAAACAAATCTTTTTTAACAGAGATCATGTCAGAATGTGATTATTTAATTGCCGGTGCAGCTATGATTGGCGGAATATCATATTTTCACGAATTTGAGTATGACCTACTCAGTGAAAACGAAAAAATAATATCAACAACAACAGATGTAGCTATAGAGTGCTATGTAAAACATAACCTTAAAAGGGCTGTGTTCCTGAGTTCATCGATGGTGTTTGAATCATCAGACATTTTTCCAACAAAAGAAGTTGATTTATTTAAAATACCACCACCAATAAGCTCTTATGGATTTCAAAAATTGGCAGTAGAATATTTTGCACGTTCAGCAAATTCTCAATATGGTCTTGAATACTCAATTGCAAGACCCTTTAATTGTGTTGGTATTGGAGAAGTAAAAACAAAAACATCTAAAAAGCTAAGTGATAGCAGCTCAAAACTTGCATTAAGTCATGTTGTTCCAGATTTAATTCTCAAAACCCTGGAAGACAATGATTCAATAGAAATACTTGGAAGTGGAAATCAAATTAGGCATTATACTTATGGAGAAGACCTTGCTAAAGGTATATGTTTACTTTTAGAACACCCAAATGCTAAAAATGAAGACTTCAATCTTTCAACAGCTCAATCAACAACTGTTTTAGAATTAGCTGAAATTATTTGGAAAAAAATAAGACTTGGTGAAGAGTTTAGTTATAAATCTGTTGAATCCTTTGAATTTGATGTTCAAAAAAGAATTCCTTCAACCTTGAAAGCTAAGGATTTGTTAGGTTATGAAGCAAATACTTCAATAGAAGATATGCTAGATATTGTCATTCCATGGATAATTGAAGCCAAAAAAAATAAATTATTTTAAAAAATAAAATTTAATTTTAGATATTTCTAATTTTAATCTACTTGCTTTAAACATTAAATATATTTTTTTTTTAAAACTTTCAATTTTCTCAAATTACTATTGTTAGTAACTTATGGATTTAAATTTAATAAAAAAAATATGTGGAGTTATCCCTGAGAATTTTATTAAAGTAGTACCGGGAGATTCTAGCTATGTCTTTACAAACGACCCTAACTTTACTGCAATCAATCTATATGATTTTTTTGGAAGAGCTGCGACAGTAAATTCATTCACCGAGTGCTTTTATTATGTTGAACTTGGATTCGAGCCTGTTAAAACTACAATCTTTGATATTGCCTTTTCAATCATCGCAGTTTCTTTCTTTATTTTTGCTTTTTGGCTTACTTTAAAGAAAAAATATTTACTCATAATAAAAGATATTTTTATTAAAAAAATAATTAAATTTAATTTTCAAAATATTATTCAAAACAAAAGATTTGTATTGTTGATAGCTAGTTTTTATTTACTAACGTCTTATTTTTTCCTATACGATTATGTCAGAAGTAAATCTCTAAGAATCCCTAATTTTATAGATGAATATATAACGCTCACGTCTAATGTTAATTTTTTCAATAACTTAAATTTTAATGCTGGAGATTTTATTGGAGGTAATTACAGTGTACAAATTACTTCAGGGCCTCTATCTGCTATTGGCGGTGTAGTAGCTTGGAACATTACAGATAAAATAATAGTTACAAGGATGGCAAGCTTTTTGTGGATCTATTTACTGCAGTTATTTTTTATATATCTAATTTATAAAGCATACAAAGTTGACATCATTTTTTTATTTTTGGTTTCAGGGCTAGCGCTAGTGCTTATTCCATGGTGGCAAGGCTCTCTTTATTCAATTGGAGAAATTGCATCTTCACTGTTCTTTTTAAATGCAATATTTTTATTCTCAAAATTTAGAAGAATTTCTATAATTTTGTTCAGTCTTTCTATATTTTATGGGAAGTTGCTAAATTTAGTGCCATTTGCTGGGTTTTACCTTGCAATACTATTTTATGAAAAAAAGCTGCAGAATATTTACAAAGATGCATTAATTTTTTTATCCCCCTTAGTACCTTGGCTGTTACTAGTACATTTTAAATATGAAAGTGGAAGTATATTTAGGTATTTAAATGACCAGTTATTCTTTATTACAAACCATCAGAGTTCAGGTATTTCAGATGAATCAGAAAATTTTATTGTAAATTTCTTAAACTCTCTTGAAGCGTCAGAGTTCACTACCTGGAATATTTACGATAGATCAAGGTTGTTATTTATTCCAATAATTTTTGCTTTTTTTATCTACAGAAATAAAAACAGTATTAATAACAAATTTGGGAATATTGCTGTTCCTCTTATAAGTTCAAACTTATTTATTTTTATATGGTTTTGGTTATTGAACTCTACAAAATGGATTAGACATACCCAACACTTTATTGTTCCTATTATCTTTATTTCGTTGTATATAATTAGCAGTAGCACCACAGATAACAAATTTGATATTGCTATTGTTTTTAGTATTTTATTTCTTTTTATTAACAATAATAAAAATATTATCCTCTACTCACTATTGTTTATTTTGATATTTACTATATTTGCAAAAAAAGAAATAATAACCCCTGTATTGAAATTGATGCTATTAATAGTCTTGTTATTAGATATTGCATTACCTTATTTTGATAAAGAAAAAGCTGGTGATATCAATTTTATATTTGAAGAATGTCAAATTGAGATACAGAGTGATCAGTGTAGAGAAGCATATTTGAATCAATAGTTAATTTATTTATATATTTTTCTTAATTTGAACAAATCTCTAAGCATTACTAATGGATCCTTAATTAGAGAAACTGAACTATCATTATTGAAAGTATATGTAACTGGTATTTCTAAAACATCAATATTACGATTTATAGCTAAAAGTATCAAATCTAAATCATAAATAAATCCACCAAAACTTAAGTCTTCAGCAATGCTTTTTAAACTTTCAGATGAGATGTATTTAAAACCGCATTGTGTATCTTTTATATTGAGGTTAAATAGATTTCTAATCAATAAATTTAAAATATAGCCTGAGAACTTCCTTTTTCTTGGTGTTCCTATTTCTTCCCCCAAGGATCTAGATCCAAGAATTAATAACTCATTTTTTTTAAGCCAATCTACATCAAAAGCATTTAGATCGGTTGAAAGGTCCGCATCTAGTATCAGTACCTTAGAATTTATCACTTCTGCCAAGCCTGTTTTTATTGCATAACCTTTACCTTTTTTGTTTTCATTTAAAACTG
>CERI01110062.1_pt1 | contig 28743 bp, 28 predicted proteins | sample 350261 | NCBI WGS metagenome assembly CERI01 (sample SAMEA2620979, study PRJEB7988) | marine metagenome | isolation source: saline water (ENVO:00002010), including
CTATAAAGGGATAGTATATATACGATAGCCATAGGAACAGGCCTATTACAAAGACAGACTTCATCTCCGTGTTTCTCCTGGAAAATCCTCGTGGATAAATATCTACATGGAAGTAAATTTTACAGAGAGTGCAGCCGAACAGGCTAAAGTAATTATAGCAGGCGAAGACCCAGGTTTGCAGTTACGAGTATATGTACAGGGTGGTGGTTGTTCAGGCTTTCAGTATGGGTTTACATTAGATGAGGTAAAAGAGGATGACCATGTCTTTACTACAAATGGTATATCATTACTCATTGACCCTATGTCTGGTGTTTACTTTCATGGAGCGACAATTGATTATAAGAATGACCCACTCAATGGTAGTATGTTTGTGATAAGTAATCCTAATGCTAAGTCTACATGTGGTTGTGGTTCATCGGCGGCCTTTTGAAAAACATTTTTTAATATGGCCTGTTTTTATTATGTTTGATGTTTGGTCGGAAATCGGAAAACAAGTTTCGGAAAGTCTTCGGAAAAATTCTCGGAGGAATTTTCTTAGAGGGATAGTTAATTTTATATTCTCGTGGAGGAAACGATAAATGGATGTGATTACGAAAGAAGAGGTGGTAATGGTGTTAAGAAGTGAAGCTGACTTATTAGAAGAAAGAAGTAAAACAGATAAACGAATGAATTTTGTGGTTAATGTTTTGTTAGATAGAATTAAAGAAATAGAAGGTGAACAATCATGGTAATGAAAAGTACAAATGGTAAAGGAAGTAAAAGGCGACCTGAAAACAATGATTCGTATAGAGATAATTACGAACAAGTATTTAAAAAGAATGGAACAACAATAGGTGCATTGTATCATCCAGGTTCTGAACATGGTAAGTACGAAGCTGACCATACAGGTCAAATGCATGTGGGTGTTTCTAGGGAATCAGGAGACAAGTAATCTATGGCGTATTCAGATAAAGTTTTAGACCATTACGAAAATCCAAGGAATGTGGGTTCAATGGATAAGAATGATACCAATGTCGGTACAGGCATGGTAGGTGCTCCTGCATGTGGTGATGTTATGAAGTTACAAATAAAAGTAGATGATAATAACATTATAACGGATGCAAAGTTTAAAACTTATGGATGTGGTTCAGCTATTGCTTCATCTTCTTTACTTACTGAATGGGTCAAAGGTCGAACACTTGATGAGGCAACAGAAATTAAAAATACAGATATTGCAGAAGAACTTGCCTTACCACCTGTTAAAATACATTGTTCTGTTTTAGCAGAGGATGCTATTAAGACGGCCATTGCAGATTTAAAGGGTAAGCAAGAATCACAAGGAAAATGGTTACCTAAAACCGATTAAAAAAAAAGGCCAACTTAATGGCCTTTTCATCAACTAACACTAGGGTAAAATCTTAGAGATATTTTCTTGAATTTCTTTTTCTAGGTAATTCGTTTTTCATTCTTAACTTTCTTAAAGTCTTTTGAGCTGACTTTTTCTTTCTTTGGCGTTTTGCAGTAGGTTTTTCATAGAATTCTTTTTCTCTAGCAATTCTAATAATACCTTCCTTTTGGGTTTTTCTTTTTAATATTCGTAATGCTTTTTCAACATTACCATGTCTTACTTCAACTTCCATTACTTACTTTCCTCAATTTCAGTTTCTTCATCAATTTTTTGTTGTATCATATCTTGTAATTCTTTTACATCAGATTTTGCTAATTTAATATGTATAGACATATTATCAAGTAATCTACCTAGTTTGTGTAAAGTAATGAGCATTGCAATTATACAACCCCATAATACTGCTACTAATATATTTTCTAAAACCATTATATTCTCCTTTAGTGAGTAGTTATATTTAGTGCATTTCCTAAAACGGATGGGCCAGAACGACCCACCCTAGGACTTACACTATGAAGTGATGTAATTTTAGATGATTGAATCACCATCTTCCTCAACATCATTGGATTCATCTTCGATACCAAGGTCAGATTTTCTTTGGTCTTCCATGATATCTTCCATACTTGCACCACTATCAACTTTAGTGTACAACTCTAGAAAACTAGACTTGGTATCATTATCGAATCTGTTAGTACATAATTCAACAGCTTTCAGTTTGTTTTTGAAGATTGAATATGCTTGAGCAATGTGAACCAATCTTCTGGTAGAGATGATTTCATCAACACCACCATCAAAGTAGGTTTTTCTGATAACATCAGCCCAAACAGTCAACTTGTCTGAGAAGTCATTATCTTCAATACCTTTATCTGAAAGTACATTGTTAATAATCTTTTGCTCAACTTTAGCAGATGGATAAGATTGCTCAAATGTGATTGGGAACCTTTCAAGGAAAGCTTCGTTCAAGATGTTCGTACCGATGAATTTACCATCTTCAGAACCTTGACCCTTAGTGTTAGCAGTAGCAACTACATTAAAACCAGGTTTTGGTTTAACATATTTGTTAATCTTTTTAACAAACACACCACTACCTTCTAAGATAGGTTGTAAACACATAATCTTATTACTTGCAAGGTCAATCTCATCAAGTAAAAGAACAGCGCCTCTTTCCATTGCTTCGATTACAGGACCATTTTGCCAAACAGTTTGACCATCTTTTAGTCTGTAACCACCTAATAAATCATCTTCATCAGTCTCAATTGTAATGTTAACTCTGATTAACTCTCTATGCTTATCAGCACACGCTTGAGTTACACCAAAAGTTTTACCATTACCAGATAAACCAGTAATGAAGATTGGATAAAACTGCTTACTAGCGATAATAGATTTTACAGAACTGTAATCACCAAAAGGAACGAATGATTTATCCTTCTGAGGAACGATATCGCCAGTAAGTGATGAAACAACATAAGCAGCTTCAGATTTGATTTCTGAAGTTTCTACTTTTTGTGTTGGTGTTGCTTCGACTGTCTCTGATTTTGAGACAATACCTGAATCATCAGAAGGTAATTGAAACATACCTTTACCGATTTTGTAGTCAGGATTTTTGATTAACCATTGAGGTGCATATTTACACCCGAATTGAGCGTTTGCTTCTTTTAATTCAGCCATTGACAATTTAGATTTGCCAAATTTCTGAATCGCATGGTCTACAAACGATTTTTGTTTTTGATTTAATGTCATTATTTAGTCTCCATAGTGTTAATTTCAAATATCATCAAATATGTGTCCATCCTAAAGGTTTTTTCAACCCTTGTCAAGCGTTTTTTGCTGTTTTTTACGCTTTTTTTCGCTTTTTTTACGATTTTTTCGATAAATTTAGTCATTTTACGCTATTTTCTCGATAAAATTGTTAAGTAGCACTCTAGAATTCAATCTAGAAGTCATGGATTTCTTAAAATGATTTCTGATTTGTGCTTTTGTAGCATCCTCATTAATTTCTGAAAGGTCATTATTGACAACTTTAGTATTTCCAAGAACCAGATAGTAACTATCGTAGCCATCTTTTGAGGAAATCAGACATTTATCTTTTCTATACTGTTTTAATACAGCATTTACTTCAGAATTATCAGGATAATAACTAGAATCACCTTTTCTTTTCATTTTTGCAATATAATGGTAAGCGTCATTTCTACCAGCTTTGTTTTGTAAGAAAAATCCAACATTGTTAGTACCACATTCATCTTTAATGATGTCTAGTAGAATACTAGTGCTTATGTACCCACTAGAATATCTATTATTTTTAGATACATACTTTTTAGTATTTCTTTTAATAACAACAGTACCATTGTTAGATTGTTTTAAGCCTTTTAGGTCACCTTCATTATTATAAAATGGACTGTAATGACTAATATTGCCGTTTGAAGCACCATCAGTAATTGTAGCAAATATCATTTTTTCAATCTTGTTATCTGATTTGAATTTTTTAATGATATCAATACAAGCAACTAAAGATTCATTTAGCGGTGTAGAATACATTCTCATATATTTTGGCATTTTATAAGTATCTACCCATCTGCTGTATGATTTATCTTCAGATAGATATTCAAACCATTTTCTATCAATTGCATTTGAACTATAACTATCATTTAACAAACAATACAGTCTTAGATACATAAGTGATTTATCTAATTCTGATTTTTTCATTTTACTAGAAGCAATGTTAACTAATTGAAAATCTTCCATATAGATGTCTTTCATTTTATGACTAAAGCAACCATCGAATTTTGAGTTTCTTCTGCCATTATAATCATTAGCATTTGAGAATAGATAAATTTCGTAAGGAATATTAATTCTCTGACAGAACCAAGCTAGGTTAGATAATTGCTCAACAACATTATATGCAATATCAGTCATAGAACCTGACCAGTCTACCAGAATAATCATACCGTGATTTTTAGCGTCAGGAACTACAGTTAATCTCTTGAATATGTCATCTGAGAATTTGTAATTTTTAAGTTTTAGTGGGTCTAAAACACCAGTCTTATCTGTAGAAGCTCTTTTATATGCTTCAGCAGACTTTTTCATTTCAAATTCTTTAACAAGATAATTTACAGTCTTCATATTATCTTTTTTAAATGATTTAAACTCTGCTTGATAACCAGGTAACATAGTTTTTGTAGCACTATCAGCTTCAAATATTTTGAAGTTTGATAAATGAGTTTTAAAATCTACAATAATGTTTTTTAGATTAGCTTTTGGTAGAGTTAGATACTCATAACCTATTGCACTTTCATCATGAGATAATGATTTTACATTTTTTTCATAATTATCTTGTGTGATTGAGAATGGTTCATCTAATTGCTCATTGCCATGATTTTCCTCTGTAGAATTGATATCAGTATCAGATTCGGTATTTTCATCTGAATCATCACCAGAACCATTTTTTGATTCTGTATTTTCATTTGGTTCGCCATCATCTGATTCTTGCTCATCGCCATCAGCTTCTTGGTTATCTCCACCATCTGAATCTTCTACTGAATCAAAGTTAGGAATTTCTGAATTTTGATTTTGCTCTTCTTGATATGCAATAATTTCTTTTGCTAAAGTAATAACATCTTCTATAGTATCTACATTATCAACTTTATCGAAGTAAGATTTTTCTGTATCATCTAATGAAAAAGAAAGTCTTTTAGATGATTTGAAATATAAGTTGATTTTATCTATTAAGGATAATTCTTGAATATCTATATCTCTAACACCAAAGAAATCTTTTTTCATCATCATATCAAAACCATTGATATAGTTTTTTGTTAGACCAGGATATTTTTTCTGAATAAGTTTATCAATTCTAGCGTCTTCAATGACATTACATGCCATTCTTAATTTATTATCATCACCAATATTTTTCCAAGCTTCTAAATCTGTGTGTAATGCATGAGAACATTCATGACCAACTAACATATCAAGAACATCTTGCGATTTGATTTTAAATTTAGGTAAAGTAAGAATTCTGTTTTGTACATCAAAAGAAGCTGTATCAACTTTATTGATTTGAACCTCGATATTTTCTGTAGCAAGTAATTTTGCAAGATTAGACTTAGATTCTAGATTGAAAATGTCTGATTTTTTAGTGTTTTTCATAGTGTTAGTTCCTGTTCTCATATTATGTGTCCATTATAAAGGTTCTGGAGCACCTGTCAAGCACTTTCTGCCTCTGTAAATTATTGATTTTAAAGGGATTAGTAAAATAATTGAAAAAAAGTTGTTGAGAATCGTTCTCATTTACATTAATTTGTTCAAATTTTGCACAATTCATCATATACTCTGGATTATAAAGGAAAACAATACCCTTGTCAAGCCCCAATTTCAACTTTTTTTGATAAATAGTTATATGCCAGGTATTTCAAGAAAAAATGTAGATAGTGCAGGTGGTCTGGCCATCGGTGGCAGTTCTAATGTTCGTGTTAACAGTTCAGGTGTGGTCAGAATAGGCGACGCTATACAAAATCACGGTCCTTCTCCACATTCTGGTGTTACAATGATATCAGGTTCATCTACTGTAAAAGTAAATGGCATAGGAGTATGCCGTGCTGGTGATTCTGCTTCTTGTGGACACACAATATCTGGTTCTTCTAATGTAAATGCTGGTTAACTTGTATAAATATTGATATGCCATCATATGATTCGACAAATAATAACGATAGTAATACAGTTACTAAATCATACAAAGATTTAGACCTGGATTTTGGTAGAAATGTGGTTACTAATGATGTTAATAAATTAACTGATGTTGAAGCTATCAAAAGAAGTGTAAGAAACTTAATTCAAACGAATCATTTTGAAAGGCCATTTCATCCTGAATTGGGTGGTAATGTAAGAGCATTATTATTTGAACCACTAAATATGTTTACTGCTATGAATTTAGAAAGAAAAATAGCAGAAGTTATTGCTAATTTTGAACCAAGAGTTCAATTGATTCAAGTTAATGCAAAACCTGATGAGGAAAGAAATTCATTTTTAGTTTCTATAAGTTTTAACATACTAGGCGTGGCGCAAGGTGTTACTGTAGAAACAATGTTAGAGAGATTAAGATAAAATGGCGAGCAACAAATTAGAAGTATCAGCATTAGACTTTGATGATATAAAATTAAATTTAAAAACTTTTTTACAAAGTCAATCAGAATTCCAAGATTACGATTTTGAAGGTTCTGGTTTTGCAGTATTATTAGATTTACTTGCATATAATACACACTACATGTCTTATAATGCAAATATGTTAATTAATGAATCGTATTTAGAAAGTGCTGATGTAAGAAAAAATATTGTTGCATTAGCTAAATCTTTAGGTTACACACCAACTTCAGTTAAATCGCCAATGGCTGAATTAGATATAACAGTTAATAATGTGCCTTCATCTGTTAATGCAATAACAGCTGCTAAAGGCACCACATTTAATACAAGTGTTGATGGTACGACTTATCAATTTGTAACAAATGAATCAGTAACAATCACGGCAACAGGTGGTGGTGTATTTACATTTAATAATTTAAAAGTATATGAAGGAACTCAGGTTACATTTTCTTATACAAATGATAATACTGATATTGACCAGAGATTTATAATTCCAAGTGATGACGCTGATACTTCAACTTTAAAAGTATCTGTGCAAAATTCTGCTTCTGATACAACAACACAAACATATACATTAGCTTCAGGAATTTCTGGTTTAGATTCTACATCAAAAGTTTATTTTTTACAAGAAGGTGAAGATGGTAGATTTGAAGTTTATTTTGGAGATGGTGTTATAGGAAAATCTTTATCTGATGGTAATATTGTAACATTAGAATATATTGTAACAAATAAATTAGAAGCAAACGGTGCTAGTACATTTACACTTGCAGATAATATTGGTGGTTATTCAGATGTAATAATATCAACATCAGCTATAGCACAGGGTGGTAGTTTAGCACAATCAAAAGAATCTATAAGATACAATGCACCTTTACAGTTCGCAGCTCAAGATAGAGCAGTAACCACAACTGATTATGAAAATCTGGTTCAAACACTTTATCCAAATGCATTATCAGTTAGTGCATGGGGTGGTGAAGATGATGAAAATCCTGTTTATGGTGTGGTTAAAATTGCAATCAAAGCTGCTTCAGGTTCTACATTAACAGAGGCAACAAAAGCTAACTTGGTTGCTCAATTAAAAAAATATAATGTAGGTTCAGTTAGACCTGATATTGTAGACCCAGAGACAACATCACTACTTTTAACAACAACAGCTAAATTTGATGAAAAAACAACTACTAAAACAGGTGATACTTTAAAATCTGAAATAATAACAGCACTACAAAATTACAGTACAAACACATTACAAAAATTTGATGGTGTATTTAGATACTCAAAAGTATTAGAATTGATAGATGATGTAGATAGTAGTATTTTATCTAACATAACAACTTTAAAAATTAGAAAATCATTTACACCTACATTAAGTTCATCAGCTGCTTATAACATTTATTTTAGAAATGGTTTATATAATCCTCATTCAGGACATAAATCTGCTGAAGGTGGTATTTTATCATCTACAGGTTTTAAAATTACAGGCAATGATAATGAAATGTTTTTAGATGATGATGGTCAAGGTAATGTTAGATTATATTATCTAGTAGGTTCAACTAGAACATATCAAAACAATACACAAGGTACAATTGATTATGATACAGGACAAATTACAATTAATTCGTTAAATGTATCTTCAGTATCAAATATTAGAGGTTCATCTTCTACTGTTGTTGAAGTAACTGTACAACCTAGTTCAAATGATATAGCACCTGTAAGAGACCAAATTTTAGAAATAGATGTTTCAAATTCATACATATCGGTAGAGGCTGATACATTTATAGGTGGTTCTGCTGACGCTGGCGTTGGTTACACAACTACAACTAGTTACTAATGGCAAAATTTACAAAAAATATATCTAACTTAGTTAATCAACAAGTTCCAGGATTTGTACTCGAACAACATCCTAAATTTTTACAATTTGTAAAATCTTATTATACTTTTATGGAATCTGCTGAGGTTACTCTAACAAGTATACAAACAACAGATGGTATTAGATTAGAAACAGAAACGAATCAGGAAAATAGTTTAATATTAGATTCTTCAAGAATTGATTCAGATAGAACACAATTGGATGCCGGCGATAAAATAATTTTAGAAGCTTCTACTTATGGAAAATTTACAAGAGGAGAAACTATAACAGGACAAACTACAAATGCTACTGCTACAGTACTTGCTGAAGATTTAGATAATAATAAATTATTTATTTCTGCTCAAGATAAATTTCACACAGGAGAAATAATTATAGGTTCATCATCAAATGCACAAGCTGTTTTAAACTTATACAAACCAAACCCTGTACAATCAATATCCGATTTAGTAAACTTTAGAGACCCTGATAAGGTAATATCAAATTATTTAACTAAATTTAGAAATGAATTTTTAAATAGTTTACCAGAAAAATTAAATTCAAGTGTTGATAAAAGAAAATTAATTAAAAATATTAAATCTTTATATCGAACAAAAGGCACAAATAGAGGACATGAATTATTTTTTAAATTACTATTTAATGAAAACTCTGAAACAATTTATCCAAGAGAAAATGTATTAAGAGTATCAGATGGTAAGTGGGATTCTAAAACAGTATTAAGAGCAATTGGTACTTCGGGTGATACTGCTGATTTAGTAGGCAGAACTATTACAGGTCAATCATCAGAATCAACAGCTATTATAGAAAATGTTGTCAAGTTTCAAATAGGTGCAAACTTAGTTTCTGAATTTATTTTAAATTCTGATACAGTTCAAGGAACATTCACAGTAGGTGAAGAAATTAGAGGAACTGAATCTGATACAGCAGACACATTTATTAAGGCTACAATAACAGGTATACCATCAGTTACAACATTAACAAATGACGGTCATTTATATTCATTAAATGAAGATGTTACAATAACAGGTGGTGGTCAAGCTGCCATTGTACAAGTTAATGAAATAGGTTCAGGAGGTATTACACAATTTATTGTTGATAATGGTGGAACAAATTACGAAATAGGAGATGATTTAGTATTTACAGAAACATCAGGTGCAAAGGCTTCAGCAAAAGTATCTGTAGTTAATGGTGGGTTTACTTTAGAAGAAGGTACAGAAGCAAATTCTACAAGTCATATCGTTTTAGAGGATGCTACTCAATTAGGAGATGGATATACAGGAGATAAAATTGTTCAAGAATCAGGTTCAGGCGACATTACAGATGTTAGAATAATAAGTCCTGGTTTTGGATACACAACATTGCCTACAGTAACAGTTACAAGTACAAGTGGTTCTGGTGCAAGTATTAAAGCATACGGTTCAGAAATTGGTCGTGCATTGGGATTAAAAATTGTAGAGTATGGTGCTGAGTTTGAAACATCACCTACACCTCCAACTTTATCTTTAGCAACATCTTTAATTCTATCTAATTTGTCAGGTTCATTTATAATAGGAGAAACTGTTAGTGCTGGTAGCATATCAGGAACAGTTTCATCAGTAGATACAAACACAAATGTTATGAAGATAACAAGTGCAACAGGAACATTCAGCACAAATATTACATTAACAGGTGGGACATCTGGTGTTACTGCTACAATAGAAATTGCAGACCAAGCTATTGCTACAACAACTGTAGCTGCAACAGCAATTACAACAGGCGCATACTTAAATGAAGACGGTCATATATCAGAAGATACAATGAGAATACAAGATAGTTTATACTATCAAGATTTTTCTTATGTAATTAAAGTAGGTGAAACAATTAATACTTGGAGAGATAGTTTTGAAAAAACAATGCATACTTCTGGATTTTATGTAACAGGTCAAGTAAATATTGAGTTAAGTGCTGACGCTCAGATACAAACTCCTGTTGATGGTCTAGTTTCAGGAATTAGTGAAGAACCTATCTATGGTGTTGTATCAACATTATTCTCTACTGTATTTGGTAGAAGATTGGGTACAGAAGATGATGGAACAACATTAAGAAGTAATGCAGAAAGAGGTATCGACCCAGACTTTGATATTACAACAAACGATTTATTATCTGATAGTGAGAGAGACCTTACACTTAAAAGAAAACTTACTGTTCTTCTTCCACAAAGTGTGGTTAAACAAATTATTAGAGGTACAGAATATAACTTCGGTTATGCATATACAGGTCCAAGAATGAAATCTTTAGACATGTATGAAAATCCATTTAGTTCAACAAATGTATATAGTGGTAGTCATACAAATGCACAGACAACAGCTGTTGGAGCTGATTCTACGGTGGCGACCTATATATCACCAATGAAAATGGAAAATTGGAAAAATCATTTCTTATCTGGCTTGAATAATACTTCACTTGACGGTGAAATAGTTCAAATGTCAGATTATAACAATGATAATTTAAAAACTTATGTAGCACATCCTTCAGAAATTAAGATTAGCTACAGTTAAACTTGTATAAATATAATTAATAAAAGAGGAAAAAATGCCAGCAATTATAACAAACAAATTTAGGATTCATAATTCAGAACAATTTCAAGAATCCTTTTCTGAATCAGCAGGAAATACCTACTATCTAGCATTGGGTAGACCTCAGGCATGGGGAACATCTACAAGACCAGATGGTAGAACAGAGTACGAAGGTTCAGATTCAACCCCATTAACTCCAGTCGATTCAGTTGGAGATGAGTTTTATCACTTTGATGATTTTCTAGCAGCTAAAAAAGTTACTAGTTCTGATATTTCATTTTGCGTTGCAAGAAGAAATTGGGCAACAGGAACAGTCTATGATATGTATAGACATGATTACGGAAGATATGTAACTGGCAGTACATCTTCTGTTCAGACTGCTAATAGTGGTGCAACCTCTTTATGGGATTCTACATTTTATGTATTATCTTCAGATAATAATGTTTATAAGTGTTTAGATAATAATGGTAATGCTAATTCAACAGTAGAACCTACAGGTACTTCAACATCTATACTATCTACAGCAGATGGATATAAATGGAAATACATGTATACGTTATCAGCTTCTCAACAAGTAAACTTTTTGTCAACAGATTTTATGCCTGTTGCAACAAACTCAACTGTATCATCAGCCGCTGTTGATGGTGCAATAAATGTTGTAATAATAAAAACTGCTGGTTCAGGTGGTACTAACGGTACTCATACTAGTGTGCCTATCAGAGGTGATGGTTCAAGTGGTGTAGCAACTGTAACAATAGCTGGTGGTGCTGTTTCAGCAGTATCAGTAACAAATGTTGGTACAGGTTATACTTATGGATATATCACAGTAGCAGACATAAATACAGCAGGTGGTGGTTCACTAAGTGGTACTGAATTAGATTGTATAATAGAACCAAAAGGTGGGCATGGTAAAAATGCAGTAGAAGAATTAGGTGGATATTATCTAATGTTAAATGCAAACTTTATCGGTGCAGAAACTTCAAATACAGGAGATTTCACAACAGCAAACGATTTTAGAAAAATTGCATTATTAAGAGATATTCAATCTGGTGGTTCAGCTGCAAGTGCAACAACATTAAGTGGTGTTAAATCAGTTAAGATAGCAGCTTCTCCTACACCTGGTACATTTCAAGCAGATGAAGAAATAAATCAAGCAACAACAGGTTCTGTAGGTAAAGTAGTAGAATGGGATGCTTCAAACAAAATACTTTACTATGTACAGACAAGGTTTAGTGACCAAGGTGTTGATAGTAATGGCAACTTAACGGCATTTAGTGGTGCAAATGTTATAACAGGTCAAACATCAAATGCAACAGGAACACCTGACGCTTCGACACAAACTGTAGATAACATTGTATTTACGAGTGGGTACAATTCTGGTGAGATTGACGCTGACACAGGTGATGTAATCTATGTAGAAAATAGAGCGCCTATAACAAGAGCGTCTGACCAAACAGAAAATGTTAAATTAATTATTGAATTTTAAGAGAGAGATATATGCCAAGTCCAACAGACTTTAATCTTTCGCCTTATTACGATGACTATGCGGAGAGTAAGAAATTTCACCGTATATTATTTAGACCAGCGTTTGCTGTTCAGGCGAGAGAATTAACACAATCACAAAGTATACTACAAAATCAAGTAGAAAGAGTATCAGACCATTTATTTGAAAAAGGTGCAATGGTCATACCAGGTGAAATTGGATATGACTTGGCTTACTATGCTGTAAAACTAACATCTAAAACAGGAACATTATCTTCTTATGAAGGTGTTACACTTACAGGAGGAACATCGGGTGTTGTAGCAACAGTAGTTAAAACTTCAGCAACAGACGGAACAGACCCAGATACATTATTTGTAAAATATACAAAAACAGGTACAAATAATTCAGATTTAGTTTTCGCAGATGGCGAAACTATAACAGGTACAGCCGCAGATTCTACAGCATTATCTGCCGTTGTCAATACAACTGCTACAGGCTCAGCCGCTGAGATACAAGCAGGTGTATATTATATAAATGGTTTTCATGTACAAGTAGATAATCAAACATTAATACTAGACAAATATACTAATACACCTAGTTATCGTGTAGGTTTAACAGTAAGCGAAAGTTTTGTTACACCATCTGATGACACCTCATTAAATGATAATGCACAAGGAAGTTCAAATGCAAATGCTCCTGGTGCTCATAGATTTAAAATTAATTTAACATTATCAAAACTATCTTTAACATCTACAGAAGATAGTAACTTTATAGAATTATTAAGACTATCAAGTGGTATTATTCAAAACCAAGTTCGTACTACAGAATATTCTGTTTTAGAGGACACTTTTGCAAGAAGAACATTTGATGAATCAGGAGATTATGTTGTAAGAAACTTTGATATTGATATCAGAGAATCAACAATTAGTGGTAACAATAGAGGTATCTATACAAATGGTGCTACTACAGTAGATGGCAACACAGCATCCAGTTCTAAACTTGCAGTTGGTCTTGCACCTGGTAAAGCATATGTTAAAGGTTTTGAAATAGAAACTGTTGGCACAACATTTAAAGATGTAAATAAAGCAAGAGACTTTGATACTCAAAGTAATTTTGGAACAAGATTTGATGTTGCAAACTTTGTAAATGTTACAAATGTTTTTGGTACACCTGATATAGGTTTTGTATCTGGTGATGTTGAAGCCTATAAAAGAGTAAATTTATATTCTGAAGCAAGTGCTTCAAGAGGTACGGAAAATACAGGAACAGGTTCAAGTATTAATACAATAGGTAGAGCAAAATCTAGAGGTTTTGAATATTCTTCTGGTACTGCTTCATCAAATGTATTTTCAAGTTCTTCATTAACATCTGCTGTATTCAAACACTATTTGTTTGATATGAATTTATTTACATATTTAAATATTAAGACAGCACAATCATTTACAACAGGTGAAATAATTACAGGTGGTACTTCAGGTGCAACAGGCACATTAGAAAGTATATCTACAACTGAAACAGCAACAATAACAGGAATATCACAAGCAAGCCCAGCTGTTGTATCTGCTTCAAATAATTTTAGAGAAGGTCAACAAGTAACTATTACTGGTGTATCTGGTATGACACAAGTAAATAATAATGTTTACACAGTAAGAAATCCAAGTAGTTCAACCTTTTTATTGTATGATTCTTCCAATGGAACACAAGTTGATTCATCAGGATTTTCATCATACTCATCGGGTGGTACAGCTGCTCATGGTGTTGTTATTTTATCAAGTGTAAACGGAACATTTAGTGCTGGCGAAACAATTACAGGTGGCACATCAAGTAATACAGCAGTTATACAAGCAGACGCTGTTGGACTTAAAGGTGTTACAGATTTTGATTTCCCACAAGTAAAACATTTAGGTATGGCAGGTTCGCCAACATATACATCTGATACTTTAACAGATTTAGCAAGTGGTGCTAATTTAGTATTAACAGGTTCACTATCAGTTTCAGGTAGTACAACTACTGTAACAGGATTTAATACTAAATTTACAACTCAATTAAAAATAGGTGATAGTATATCATTTACTAATGATTCTGGTAATACGGAAACTAAAATTGTAGAAGCTATTGTTTCTGATACAAGGTTAACATTAAGTTCAACTGTTGCAGCTACATCTACAAAAACTATTGCAACAAGATTAAGAGCAAAATTACAAAATGCAGATAAAAATATTTCAATATTTGAATTACCATATTCTACAATTAAAACATTATTAACAGTATCAAATTCAGGAATATCAGATACAAGTTTTAGTGTAAGAAGACACTTTACTGCTACATTAAGTTCAGGAAGTGCAACTATAACAGCAGGCACAAATGAAACATTTGCTTCACTAGCAGAGGGAGATTATTCTGTTTCTGTTATGACTGCTTCAGGTTCTGCCGTACAAGGTGATGTGTTATCACTATCAGGTTCGGGTGTGTTTACACTAGGTGGTTCACCTACAGGTAAAACACTTACATTAGATTTTGGTTCTGGTTATTCAAGTGCAAAAATTAAAATACTTGCAACTGTAAACAGAACAACTGTTGGTTCAAAAACAAAAACATTAAATGAAGATGAAACTCTACAAGTAACAAGTCAAGCAACTATTCAAAGTGGTGCTGTAGGTCTAGGTAAAGCTGATGTATTTAAACTTAATAAAGTTTACATGGCTGCTGACTTTAGTACAAACGCTACAGCAAGTGATACAGATATTACAAGTAGATTCGATTTAGATACAGGACAAAGAGACAACTTCTATGATATAGGAAGAATTAAATTAAAATCTGGTGAGATAACACCTACAGGTCGGTTATTAGTAGACTTTGATTACTTCTCTCATGGTTCTGGAGATTTCTTTAGCGTTGATTCATATTCAGGTGTTGTAAATTATGAAGATATTCCTGAGTATACTTCGGATACAACAGGCAAAACTTATGAATTAAGAGATGTATTAGATTTTAGACCAAGAGTAGATGACGCTTCTACAATTAATTCAGGTGGTCAAGACCGTTCTTATGATGGCACAGGTGCTTCAACTATAGACATTGTTAAATTTAATTCAGATGTTTCTACTGACCATGAATATTATTTACCAAGAATAGATAAAATTTTCTTAGATAAAGATGGCAACTTTAAAGTTATTGAAGGTGCAAGTTCGTTAAACCCACAAGTACCAAATGACTTAGAAGGCGCAATGCACTTATACACATTAAAAGTTCCTGCTTATACATTATCAACAGATGATGTTGACATTGAAACTGTAGATAATAGAAGATTTACCATGAGAGATATTGGTAATCTAGAAAAAAGAATTGAAAATGTTGAATACTATACACAACTAAATTTATTAGAACAATCAGCTCAGTCTACACAAATTCAAGACGCTGAAGGATTTGATAGATTTAAAAATGGATTTATTGTAGACAACTTTACAGGTCATGGTATAGGTGATGTAGGAAATATTGACTATAGAGCTTCTATTGATATGTCTGGAGGTGAATTAAGACCTATGCATAATACGGATGCTGTTCAACTTATCGAAAGAGATGATGATGGTACAGCAATTTTAGCCGCAGATAGAACATCAGCTAATTATGCGAAAACAGGAGACTTAATAACACTACCATTTACTGAAACAAATTTAATAACACAAGCATTTGCAAGTAAGACTGTAAATGTAAATCCATTTGAAATATTTACATGGGCTGGTTCGGTAGGATTAACTCCACCAGGAGATGAATGGAAAGAAACCAAAAGATTACCAGAAATATTAACAAACAGAAATGGTGCTTTTAATAGTGTTACATCTAATTTAAGAAACTCTAACTTGGCTTCAAATCCATTGGGAACAATTTGGAATGAATGGCAAGATTTCTGGACAGGTAGACCAATTACATCTACACAAAGTAGAACTAGGAGAGTAGGTAGAAGATTAGATAGAGTAACGGCTATTACAACTACACGACAAACAGTACAAACAAGAACTGCTATTAGAACAAGATTAGTTTCAAATACAATTAGAGATAGTTTACAAGGTAGATTGGTTACAATAAACATTTTACCATTTATTAGAAACAGAACAATTTCATTTAGTGCAACTAGAATGAAACCTAATACAAGAGTTTATCCATATTTTGATAATGTTGATATTAGTTCATATGTAACACCAACAGGTGGTAGTTTAGGTGGCAACATTGTAACAGATACAAATGGTGCATGTTCTGGAACATTTACAATGCCAGACCCAACTGTAGATTCTAATCCAAGATGGTCAGTAGGTAATAGAGTATTTAGATTAACATCATCAGCTACAAATACAAGTGTTGTAGCAAATGTTGAAACCTCTGCTGAAGCAAACTATATTGCACGAGGTGTTTTAGGAACAGAAAACTCTACAAGAGAATTTAGTTTAGTAAGAGAATCAACTGTTGATACAAGACAAATAACAAGAACATCAACTAGAGAAACTTCAAGGGTAATAGGTTGGGTTGACCCACTTGCACAATCATTCTTAATAGATGATACTGGTGGTGTATTTGTAACATCAGTAGATTTATTCTTCTCAGCAAAAGATAGTTCAATACCTGTTACAATTCAAATAAGAGAAATGGTTAATGGTTATCCAGGACCAAGAATAGTTCCATTTAGTGAAGTAACATTAAATCCTGGTTCTATCAATACTACAGCTGACGCTTCGACAGCAACAAACTTTGCTTTCCCTTCTCCTGTTTATCTAGAAGAAAATAAAGAGTATTGTTTTGTAGTATTATCAAATAGTAATAACTATCTTGTTTATGTAAGTAGATTGGGTGAAACAGTAATAGGTTCTGATAGAACCATTTCACAACAACCATATGCTGGTACTTTATTTAAATCTCAAAACGGTTCAACATGGACTGCTGAACAAAATGAAGATATCAAGTTTACATTAAAAAGAGCAGAATTTGAAAATGTTACAGGTGAAGTTACTTTAACAAATGATACTTTACCTTCAAGAACATTAAAAACAAATCCAATTAGAACAACAAACAGTTCTAGTGTAATTAGAGTATTTCATCCAAATCATGGTATGCATGGTACAGATAATAATATAACAATATCTGGTGTTGCAAGTGGTACTTATAATGGTATTTCACATTCAGATATTAACGGAACATATACATCAATTTCAAATATAACTTTAGATAGTTATGATATCACAACAAGTGGTACAGCTAATGCTACAGGTGATGTAGGTGGGGCAACTGTTGTTGCAACACAAAATAGATTATATGATGTATTAAATTTAAGTTTAGGTACAATGAATGTTCCTGGAACAAACACAACTTATTCATTAAGACCTACATCAGGAAAATCTGTTAATGGTTCTGAATCAGAATTTAGTTTATCAGCAGCTACTAATGCAGTTTCAGTTATTGCAAACGATAATATTTACTTTACTTCTCCAAATATGGTTGCAAGTGAAATAAATGAAACAAATGAAATGTCAGGACAAAAATCTATGTTTGTTACTTTAACAATGACAACTCAAAATACAAAACTTTCACCTGTTCTTGATGTACAAAGAATGAGTGCATTTACAATTCAAAATAGATTAAATAGTCATACATCATCAAATCATCCAGATTATGTTGCAGATACAGCTAATACAGGTACAACATCTGAAGCTGTTTATATAACAAGACCAATTGTACTTGATAATAACTCAACATCACTAGATGTAAGACTAACACAAAATGTAAGGTCTAGTTCAGAGGTGAGAGTATACTTTAGAGTATCTTCATCTGAAGAAGTAAGAAACATAAATGACTTATCTTGGACACCATTTAACTCAGATGGTAGTGAAGATACAACTGTAATACCTGCTGAAGATGATGAAACATTTAATGAATACAAATATTCAGCAAGTGGTATACATGACTTTACAGCATTTCAAATTAAAATAGTTATGAAAGGTAGTATATCAAGTTATCCACCTGTAATAAGAGATTTACGAGGCATTGCATTGGCAGTATAATGACAAGATTAAAAGTTCAAGGACATGTAGGTTTAGTGAGAGATTCTCTTTCTAAAGCTATTGTTAATACCAATAGAAGTGAATACGAATCTTACATGAATAGAGTTAAAGCACGAGAACAACAAGGTGATGAAATAAGAAGTGCAATAAAAGAGATAAATAGTTTAAAACAGGAATTATTAGAAATTAAAAGTCTACTCAAAAAGGAGAATGATTAAGAATGGCTGCTAAAACAGTATTAACAACAAATACATTAGAAGAATTTAGAACGACATTCAATACTCTGTCATCTACAGATATTGGAGATTTAGTAAGTTTAACTACTTCAGCCGGTTCAATAGTTGGTGCAATTAATGAAGTGGATGCGGCTATTGGTACAGGTAACTTTACTGTGTCTGCTGATTCAGGTTCAGATACAGCAATTGCTTTAGGTGTTGATACACTAACAGTATTAGGTGGTGCAGGTTTACAAACATCACTTTCAGGCGATACATTAACAATTGATGATTCAGTATCAGGTGTTACAGCTGCTTCTTATGGTTCTACTACAGCCATACCTGTTATAACAGTAAATGATAAAGGAAGAATTACATCAGCAACAACTGCTGGTATTACAACAGCACTAACTATTAGAGATTCAGCTTCGACAACTGGTAATATCGCACTTGCTACAGATGAATTAAAGTTTGATGGTGGTGCTGGTTTAGCAGCTTCTATTTCAGGTGATGTTGTAACATATAATTTTGACGGAGTAACATTTACAAATTATGAATATACTGCTACAACAGGCCAAGCAACATTTAGTGGTTCAGATAATAATGGTAATACATTAGCGTACACAGCCGGTAAAGTAGATGTATTCTTAAATGGTGTTAGACTTGCTTCATCAGATTTTACTGCTACAAACGGTTCAACTATTGCATTATCATCAGGTGCTATTGGTGGTGATATCTTAGTAGTTAAAGCATTCGTAACAGTTAACACATCATTAATAGAAATTAAATTTGACACAACACCTCAATTAGGTGGTAATTTGGATGTAAATGGCAATTCTATTGTATCAGCTAGTAATGGTAATATTGCCATAACTCCTAACGGTTCAGGTAAAGTTATATTAGATGGCCTATCACATCCTACATCAGATGGTACAAACGGCCAAGTTTTAACAACAGATGGTTCTGGTAATTTAACATTTACAAACAAGACTACAGATACAGGTATTTTAAATGTTGTGGAAGACACAACGCCTCAATTAGGTGGTAGTTTAGATGTAAATGGAAATGCTATTGTATCTGCTAGTGATGGCAATATTTCAATTAATCCTGATGGTACAGGCAAAGTAATAATAGATGGACTATCACATCCTACATCAGATGGCACAAGTGGTCAAGCATTAGTAACTAATGGTAGTGGAGATTTATCTTTCTCTACAATAAGTGTAGATGTTGTTGATGATACTACACCTCAATTAGGAGGCAATTTAGATTTAAATTCTAATGATATTACAGGTACAGGAAATATAACTGTTACAGGTAAGGGTACATATAGTGGAGTAGGTTCATTTGAGGCATTAGAATTAATTACATCTGATACTAATAGAGTTTACATGACAGGTAATTCTTCAGTTAGTGGAGACATGTGGAGAATAGGAACACTTAACTCTAACCCACATTTAAATATAAGCGCTTTTCAATCATCTGGCCAGATTTTATTTAATACAAATGGCTCACAACGAATGGCAATAGACACTAGTGGTAATCTGAAGTTTAATTCAGGTTATGGTTCTGTTGCAACTGCTTATGGTGTTAGAGCGTGGGTGTTTTTTAATGGCACAGGCACACCTTCTATTAGTGGTAGTGGTAATGTATCGAGTATTACAGACTTAGGAACAGGTGTATATGGTGTTAATTTTTCAACAGCTATGCCTGATACAAATTATTGTCCTGTCGGTATAGCACAAAGAAGTGGTACAACTAACTCAGATATTAATGTTTCAGAAAGACACAATTATACAAGAACAACTTCACAAGTTAGGATAGATGTAAGAATAGCGTCAAATGGGGGTTCTTCTGACCCAACTAGATGCAATGTAATGGTGGTAAGATAATATGGCAACAGATACAAATAAAAGAATAGTTTATATAAATGATGACGGCACAATTGGTATTATAGTACCAGCTGATTGTGGTTTAACTATAGAAGAAATAGCAACTAAAGATGTGCCAACAGGATTGACTTATCATATTGTAGATAAATCAGAAATACCAACAGATAGAACTTTTAGGAATGCATGGATATGGGAATAGCAACAGACATAACAAAAGCAAAAGAGATAGTAAAAGAAAAGCTTAGAGAAGATAGAAAACCTTTACTAGAAGCACAAGATATTCTTTATCAAAGAGCATCAGAAACTTCTGCTGATACAACTGATATTGTTACAGAAAAGCAAAGACTAAGAGATATCACAAATGATGTTGATGCTATGACTACAGAAGAACAATTAAAAACTAAAATCACAGCATTGGAAGGATAAAAACATGGCAACATGTTTAGTTCAAAGACATGACTAAAGCAAGAGACAATTCAAAGTTTGGTAGTTTTGCAGGAAATGAAGTTTTTTTAGATTCAGATAAAGACACTTCAATTACTGCAGACACAGATGACCAAATAGATTTTAAAGTAGGTGGTACTGATAGAGTAGTAATAGATTCTAGTGGTAATTTAACTGCCACATCTTTTATTGGAGACGGTTCATCTTTAACAGGTATAGTAGGTGGAACAGATTGGAAAACAGTAAAAACATCAAACTTCACAGCTGTTGCTGCCGAAGGTTATTTTATAGATACGACTTCAAGTGCAATCACACTTACATTGCCAGCTTCTCCTAGTTTAGGTGATGAAGTTGTATTTAAAGATTATGCAGGAACATTTGATACAAACAATTTAACTATTGGAAGAAATGGAAGTAATATTGAAGGAAGTGCAGCTGATTTAACTGTTTCAGTTGAAGGTGCTGGAAACACATTAGTATATGTTGATAGTACAAAAGGCTGGTTAATAAAGAATAAATAATGACTGATTATAAAGATATTGTCGGCACAAAAGTAACAGCAGTTTCATCTGACCCTGCTAATCCTATAGATGGACAAGTTTGGTACAACACCACTACTAATAAACTTAAATACAAAGCACCTCAAGGGGCAGGCTCGTGGGCAACAGGCGGCAATCTAAACTCAGGTAGAAGAACAGGAGCATCTTTCGGAACGCAATCAGGTTCTTTGTATGCAGGTGGTAGATATGCACCCGGTTCGGGACCAACAACTAATGTCGAAAGTTACAATGGTAGCTCATGGTCAGAAATTGCTGATATACCTGCTGCAAAAGATAGAATAAGAGGGGCAGGAACTTCTAGTGCAGGTCTTGTTTTTGGTGGTGAACCTGAAACACCTGATACTCAAACATGGAATGGTTCCGCTTGGACTGAAGTTAACAATATGAACACAGGTAGACATGACCACATGTCAGGTGGTACATCATCATCAGCACTAACATTTGCAGGAGAGGGTGGACCGAGCAATACGACAATAGCAAATACTGAAAGTTGGAATGGCACATCTTGGTCAGAGGTTGCTGATTTGAATACAGCAAGAGAACAAGGCTGTGGTGGTGGTACTTCTAATACTGAGGCAATATGTTTTGGTGGTGGTACACCTGCTAATATGAACGCAGGTTCACAATTAACTGAAACTTGGAATGGAAGTAGTTGGACAGAAACAGGAGACTTAAACGTATTGAAAATATATGGTGGTGGTTTTGGTTCTACTCCATCAGCAGTTGCGTGTGGAAGTTATAGTCCATCTCCCTCTAATTGGGCTAATGTAGAAGAATGGAATGGTAGCAGTTGGTCAGAGGTAGCAAACCTTGCTAATGGTAGATACTTTACTAATGGTGGTTCAGGAACAGGCTCACTCGGTTTGTTAGCAGGTGGACAATCAGGTCCAGGAACTACCAATATGAACAACACAGAAGAATGGACTAAGTCTGGCGGTGTAGAAGAAATATCAACAGAGTGAGGATAAAATGGCAAATTATAGATATTGTGTAGCAGAAAATTGGGGTAAAGGTTTTATAGAACATGAAGAATCTAGTAAAATAACTTTTACTGGATATCCTGCAAATGTGTGGAGATTACCCATTAATAACAAACATGCAAATCTTTGGATTAATAAAGTATTAGGTACCGTAAAAACAAGAACAGAAGCACAAGCATTAGTCGATGCAGAAATAGATTCACAACAAACAGCATGGGATAACGACAATGAATCAGGTGAAACCTCATCAGAAAAAGAACTAAGAATTGGATTTAGACCAGCAGATATAACTTTAGAAGAATAATTAAACATGGCAAATTATAAAGGCATAGTTGGTCAAGAAATAGAAATTAAATCATCTAATCCTGATAATCCTTCAATAGGTCAAGTTTGGTATAATTCAACAGATGGTGTTCTCAAATACAAAGAACCTGATGGTGCAAGTGTATGGGCGACAGGTGGCAATCTAAACACAGGAAGAAGGTCAGCAGGTCAAGGCACTGTAGGTACTGAAACATCTGCATTATGTATTGCAGGTTTAGATGGTTATTCTGCTAAAACTGAAAACGAGGGTTACAATGGAACTGCATGGACTGAACTTGCTGATGTAAATGCGAGCAGATATCTTGCTGCCTCTTTCGGAGCTGATTCATCATCAGCAATTTTTTGTGGTGGCTTTGGACCACCTACAGGTTCTACAGCAAATGAATCTTGGAATGGTAGTGCATGGTCAGAAACGACTGATTTAACCAATGGGAGAAATTATGCTCTAGGTGCAGGAACACAATCAGCAGGCATTGTGTTTGGTGGTGAGCCACAGACTGAATCTTGGAATGGTTCTGCATGGAGTGAAGTTGCAGATGTAAATGTTGCTAGGTATTCATCTGGCAATGCAGGAACACAAACCTCAGCATTAAATTTTGGAGGCGCTCCTCCATATACTGGTTCAGCTGCAACAGAATCTTGGAATGGTTCTACTTGGACTGAGGTTGCCGATTTAAATAAGACTAGAAAAACATATGCAGGTTCAGGCACATCTAATACAAATGCTTTAACATTCTCAGGCGTACCAGTATCGCCAACGACTGTAACAGAATCATGGAATGGCTCTTCATGGAGTGAGGTAAATGATGTAAACACAGCACAAACTGAACATCATGGAGCAGGGTCCAATACAAATGCTATAATGTTTGGTGGTGGGTTTGGTAGCTCACACAACACAGAAGAATTTTCTCCTGTGAGTGGAATAAAAACAATATCTAAGGAGTAACAATGAGCAAAGAAAACTTAACAGAACTTATAGAAAAAGAAAGTGAGAGCCTTAATAGTCTTTTAGATATAGAAGATTTAAAAGAATTTCAGTCAATGACATCTGAGTTAAAAGATACTTGGATAAAGAAACAAATGTTTCGTACAGAAACAGAGGCTAGGTTTTCTGTATTACAAGACAATCGTTGTCCAACAAACGCCTCTAAGTATTGGCAATGTGTAAGAGAACAAGCAAGTTACCTAGATAATCTTATGGCATTATCCTTTGACTACAGAAGAAATCAAGCACAAATAAATAAAGTACAAGACCAATTACAAACAGAAACAGATAAGCATGAATTAGTTATTCTCGAAATAGAATTAGATGAATGTAAATATAAAAAAGCATCTATGGAAAAGACTGCATATCATAGAGTAAGAGAGATAAAGATGTGGTCTAAATTAAAATCAGAATATGATGATGGCACATTCGATACACAAGATGTTAATGAACATCAGTTAGAATCTTATGGAAGACAGTATGCAGATAAAGCTCAACACTTAACAGAACACTCATCAGATGCAGATAAGTTTAATGTGTTAGGTCAATTAAAATCATTACAAAGAATAAAGAAATCGGGTGAATTGGAAAATAAACAAAAAAAATTAGATGAATGATAAATATAGATACTACAATCAACCTCGTTCTATAACTGAACCTCGTTGGAAATCTTATGTGGTAGAAACTACAACTCCTGTGTTTACACCAGAACAATGTAATAAGATAATAGAAACAGGTCGGTCTCAACCAAAAACAATAGGCACAGTAAATTTTAGTGATAACGTAAGAGATGATAAGACAAGACTAAGCCATGTATCTTGGATTCCATTTGGTATGTTAGAGCCAATGTATAGGCAACTAGAGACTGTTATGCACAGAACCAATCTTAATCATTTCGGGTTTGATGGTATGCAACTGACAGAACAAGCACAGTATACAGAATACTCTGACGGTGGTTATTATAATTGGCACATGGATTCATCTGTAAGCTGTGAGAAAGAACCACCTGTAAGAAAGATATCAATGTCTTTATTACTAAACCATGAAAGTGAGTTTGAAGGTGGTGAATTAGAATTGGTTGAGCCAAATAAAAAAGTATTTATTAAACAAGGACAAGGTATATTCTTTGCCTCTTTTCTTAATCATAGAGTAACGCCTGTAACTAAAGGTGTGAGAAAATCTTTAGTTGTTTGGTTTGGAGGTACACCCTTTAGATGAATAGAGACTTACATTTTCCTACACCTGTTTATACATTTGACCACAATGACCCTTCATTGAACGAGCAATTAGAAAGAGATATTTTGGAGTGGGTCAATCAAGACAAAGGTTTGTCTAAAACTAACATTAAGGGTTGGCATTCTGATACAAACATGCACACAAGACCTGAATACAAAAGAATCGTAGATGGATTATATGAAGCTCAACATATGATTTATGAACAAGAACATTTAGATTATGAGCCATTTTTAGGTAGCATGTGGGCTAATGTTAACCCTAAAGGTGGAATGAACAGAGCACATTTACATCCTAACTCTTTGTGGTCTGGAGTTTATTATGTCAAGACACCACAAAATTGTGGCAACCTTAGAATAGATGACCCAAGAACATCTGCTTCTATGGTGAGACCTAAAATGAAAGATGGAGTACCACCTGATAGATTGCATAGAGAAACAAGTTATGAACCTATAGCAGGTAGATTAATTATGTTTCCGTCATGGGTTACACATTGTGTAGACGCTAATGAATCTGATGAATTAAGAATATCTATATCATTTAACTTTTTACAAAAAGGTATGTATGTTTGAAGATGATAGGTATCAAGTAATAAGAAATGCAATATCCTACGACTTAGCAAACTTTATTTTTAATTATTTGCTGTTGAGAAGGGACGCTGTAGAATATATGTATAAAAATAATTATACATTAGAAAATGTACACTATGGGACTTGGAAAGATAAACAAGTGCCAAATGTTTATAGTGAATATTCAGATATGGTTATGGAGACTTTAATGATGAAAGTTTTGCCTATTATGAAAGAAAAAACCGGCCTTGCATTAATACCAACATATTCTTATACAAGAGTGTATGAAAATGGGTCAGTATTGAAAAAACATAAAGATAGACCGAGTTGTGAAATATCATCAACCGTCAATCTAGGTGGAGATATGTGGCCTATATTTGTATCTGGTGTTCAGGTCGACTTAACTCCTGGAGATATGTTAATTTACTCTGGTTGCGACTTAGAACATTGGAGAGATAAATTTGAAGGCAATCTTTGTGGTCAGACATTTTTACATTATAATAATATTGATGGTGAACATAGAGACCATAATGTGTTTGATAATAGACCTTTACTAGGACTACCAGCATATTATAAAAATAAATCTTAAAAGTTATGTCTAGTGTTAATCGTTATTATAAATATTGTTATAATTTAATAATTTGGGTAAATAATTAATGGCCGTAACAAGAGCATTTACAACATCACAATTAGATTCTAGAGTTGACTTTTATTATACAGCAACCTCAGGCCAAACTACATTTAGTGGCTCAGATGATAATGGTTCAACCTTATCATATACTGCCTCAGGCAAAAAAGATGTATATCTTAATGGTACTCTTTTAATAGAATCAGATGATTATGTAGCAACAAACGGAACATCTGTTGTATTGCAAGCCACAACACAAGCAGGTGATATTGTACATATTTCAGTAAATAAAGTGATGTCAAATTTAGTAAATCTTGTTGACACATCTGTTGATTTAAATGGAAATGAATTGATATTAGACGCTGATGGAGACACCAGTATAACGGCAGACACAGATGACCAAATAGATATTAAAACAGGTGGCTCTGATAGAGTAACTATTAATTCTAGTGGTAATGTAGGTATAGGTACTAGTTCTCCAGCAGGTCTTTTATCTCTTGAAACTAATAATCCGAACATTCGTTTTGATGATAGTGATACTAGCAATAATGGTGAAATCACTTTAGACAATACTGCACTTCGTATTGAAGTTGATGAAGATAATGCTGTTGCATCTAGTAAAATTACATTTCGTGTGGATGGAAGTGATAAAGCAGTCATTAATTCTAGTGGTAATTTAGATATTCAAGGTCAATATAGTGGTAAAGGGAACAGTCCATATTTTGTTGCAAGAATTGGCACAACTCATACTGCAACAGACAATGCATATACTAAAGCACAATTTGACACAATAGTATCTGAATCTACTAGTTCAGGATTTGACAATACAAATCATAAATTTGTAGTACCATCAGGTCAAGATGGTATTTATCAAATAGAAGTGCATTTAAATATTCAATCAAATACATCGACAACTATGCAAAATTGTTACATAAGACTTTATAAAAACGGTTCAGCAACTTATCCACTAGTTGTTAATGATTTTACAGGTAATTATATTAGGAAATTTTCTCCTAGTTTTTCAAGAATAATTGACTTAAGTGCAGGTGATGAAATTGAAATTTATGGATTTTCTAATATATCAGGTACATTAGAATTTACTAATCAATCATTGTGGTCAATGTTTAAACTTATTACATAGGAGATATCATGTCATTAGCACGAAAAATATTAGAAGTTAGACCAAATTTAACAACAGATGATTTTCAACCTGAAACAGGAACAATTGTATTAAGAGATGATGGTAATGGTGCATACATTGAATCATGGAACCACCCAACTGAAACACAACCTACAGATGAGGAGCTACAATAATGGCTCTCACGCTTCATGGTACAGTATCAGATAACACAGTAGCTTTAGATAGAAAGACTGCTACTCCATTAATTATAAATGGTGATATGCGAATTACTCAAAGAGGAGACCAAACAGGTATAACTGCACCTCAATATATTAATGTAGACAGGTTTTTTGTTAATATGATTAATCTTGGAACTTGGTCGTTTACTCAATCTACAGACACACCTACAGGTCTTGGCTTTGCAAGTTCTCTTAAAATAGACTGCACAACAGCAGATGCAAGTCCAGCAGCAGGAGATAACTTTTATTTATCTATGCAATCAGAGGGGCAAAACTTACAAGTGTTTGAAAAAGGTACATCAGATGCTAAAACATCTACCCTTGCATATTGGATTAAGTGTAATAAAACAGGTAACTATGTTGTTGAGTTATGGGATAGAACAAATGACAGGCATGTAGCGGTATTAAAAACTATTTCATCTGCTGATACTTGGCAAAAGGTTGTATGTAATTTTCCTGCTGATACATCAGGAGCTTTAGCTAATACAAATGCAAGGTCAATAATGATATCTTGGGCTTTTGATACAGGTAGTAATTTTACATCAGGAACGCTACCGAGTGCATGGCAAACTCGTGTAGATGCAAACAGATTTGTAGGAACAAACTTAGGACTTGGAGATAACACAGCAAATGAAGTATTGATAACTGGTGTTCAATGGGAAGTAGGAACATTTGATGCTGACAGCATACCACCATTTCAGTTTGAAGATGTAGGTACAAGTCTAGCTAGATGTCGTAGATATTTTCATATAGGTGTTAGTAATGATGATGGTTCAGGTCATGCAAATGGTTCTTTTAGAACTAATAACCAAGCACAAGTGCTACATAGGTTTCCTGTAGCTATGAGAGCAGCACCAACAATTACACAAATAGCAACAGACAATATGATAGTTCACGATACTGCTGATGGAAATAATATAAATGTAGATAGTGTAAATTCTGTGTTAAATAATGGAACTTGCTCTGCTATGGTTTCATGGAATTTAGAGGGAACAAGTGGTGTTGCAGGAGATGGAGTTTGGATGTACGGAACAGGAAGCACTCCAGGTGTTACATTTGAGGCAGAATTATGATAGTTACATCAGCAA
>CERI01018166.1_pt1 | contig 28679 bp, 33 predicted proteins | sample 350261 | NCBI WGS metagenome assembly CERI01 (sample SAMEA2620979, study PRJEB7988) | marine metagenome | isolation source: saline water (ENVO:00002010), including
AAGCCATTTGTCACTGGTTCGAATCCAGTACGCCCTATATAATCAGGCTATGAAGAATTTTTTAATCATATTCTTAGTATTATTTTCTATACATATCTCAGCAGAGCCAGTTGAGATTAAATATAATTCAATTGTTCTTAATGGCTTCTATTCTTCTCAGTCTGAAAAATCTAAATCTATTGCTATAATTCTTCATGGTACTCGTGGACATCAAAATTTAGAACTTATGACCTCATTGAGAGATTCTCTCTTAAGTAATGGAGTAGATAGTCTTACTATTAACTTGAGTTATGGAATAAATAATCGGATTAATGACTTTCTTTCATGCGATATAGAGCATGAGCATAAGCAATCAGATTCTCAAGATGAAATAAATTTATGGTATGAATATATAAAAAAAATAGGATATGAGAAAATATATCTTATCGGACATTCTAGGGGTGGTTTAGATATAATTAATTTTTATGAAAGTTTGGATTCTAAATATCAAAAGCCTATCAATTCAATGTTTTTATTGGCTCCTATATCAGAGACCTGGAAATCTTCTGTAGATAGATATAAAGAAAACTATAATATTGACCTTAATGATCTAGTAAATAAGAAGATTAAGAAGTTAAAAGTTAATTTTTTGGGTTGTGAAGATGCAACTGTCTATAGTGATTCATTTTTAGATTATTACTTGCTTGATGATGAGAGTCGTTTTCCTGATAGCGACCGTAAACGATTTTTTAATAATGGTTTGAAGCTTCATCTTTTGAATACTCTAGGGAAAGTATATGTAATAACCGCCTCGGAAGATACTGTGGTTCCCAATACTTATGGAATAGTTAAGGATGTTACAACTAAAGATAAAGAAAAAAATATTGAGTTACATCAAGTTGATGGTGCTGATCATTTTTTTAGAGATTTTTACTTTGATGACCTTGTAGAAATAATAGTGGAGAGAATAAATTAAATAAAATTTATTTAATTGTAAAAGGTTGATCCTCTGAAGTCTCTGTGTTCGTATTTATTCTTCCATTTATAGTTGTACCAGTTTTAGGTCCTATAGTTACTTCGGAAGAAGATGAGTCATATACTAGATTCCTATCACGGTTCACTTTAATTGTTGCAAACCTATCTTCTTTATCAAAATTCATTAGAACAAATCCACTTCTAACAATTGCTATTTCTGACCATCCATCATCTCTCATGCCCACTCTATAAAACTCAACAACTTCATCTGCAGATATGTCATGAACTAGATGCAATACACCAGTAAAACGTTCCCCTTCACCGAATATTATAGTTTGATCAGTCAGGTATTTTGAGTTATCTGGTATAGGAATTGATATTTGTAATTTTTGACTTACGCTAATTTCTTTGACTTCACCATCTTCAGCATTATCTGTACCAGGCATTATTCCGCTTATCATTGCACATGATGTAAATAAAAAGGGAGCGAGTAATATCAATAATAATTTCGATGAATTGAATTTAGTTACCATACTATAATTATACCTATTTTCTGCTTCCTGGGCCATTTATTTCTAACCCATTACTCATATAACTGATAAAGTATTCTAAATTTCTATATTCTTCATTTTGTGCTTTAAAAGGTTTGGCTCTGACTCTGTTTAAGCAACCAGCAAATCTTTCATGTAATGTTACTAAGCGTCCAGCTCCTGACCTATATGCTGGGAAGTGAGTAGAGTGTCCAATGCCTGGACTTGGAATATCAGCTCTTAATTTACTACCTGTCTGGTATACATGACAGTCTGCACAAGAAAAATTTAATTGGCCAACTTTAGTGAAATAGAGTTTTTTGCCAGCCTCATAAGCATCGAGAGCTTCTTGGCTATTTGGTATTTTAACATCAAATTTATTCCCTCTAGATGTATAAGCCATATAAGCAGATATATCAGCCATTGGCCCGCCTTTGTAATAACTCAAGGGCTTCTCACCATTTTTTTTCCTGCAGTTATTAATTGCTAGCTCCAGCGTCATAACCTGATTTGTAGATTCATCAAAGTAAGGATAATTTTGCCTTACTGCTATGCCTGAATTTTCAAAACAAGTCGCATAGGTATTACCATTTTTGAATGGTTGATTAAACAGCTCTTCACCTTGATCAATATTTAGCTCATAAGGAGGAAAATCTTCTATTGATTCCCATTGCTCTCTTGATGATGCATCAATTGAGTAAACTCCATTTTTATAATCACTGAATTCAGTATTAGGAAATCTATTTTCAAAATGATCTCTAAATAACTTTTGATCCTCTTCTGGTGAAGCAAATGCAGTTACATTTATAAATAAAATAATTAATACGAAATTATGAAAATAATTATACATTTAATATTTATTTAACCTCGCCCTGGAGAGAATCTTTATTTCCTTGGTTGTCTTCCCATGTAAGTTCAATCGCATCACCTTTAGAGCCCATATAGGCGAATGTTAGGTAAGGGTTTTTTGAAACTGCTGGGCCCCAATTTATCGTAATCACTTCATCATTATTTGCTTTGCAAATTACTTGTTGTATGAAGTGAGCAGGAATTTTTTCACCTGTTTTCTTATTCTTTCTCTGTCCTGTTTCCATAGGATGCTTAATGATTGCCTTAACAGTTACCACGCCTTTACTTTCTTTTGCTCTAAGTTTTATTGTACTCATAATTATCTAACCTCCACATCCGCCAATTGTTACTTTCACTTCCTTAGAAGCGGTGTATATTTTCCCATTGCTTTTTACGGCCGCTATTACTTTTGAAGTTTTGCCCATTTTAATTCTTGTTCCAACGATTGGCACCGATTTAGAGCTTAAGTTATAACCACTAGATAAAGGTTGAGGATTATTTTCAACAAATATCATTATTGACTCAACATTTTTAAGTTTTGTTTTTACATTTAAGGGGACAATTGCTCCATTTTCTGCAATATCAGGAGCTTTAAGTATAACTTCTGAGCTTTCATTCAAATTATTATGCCCATATACACTATTAATTGAATCACTTAAGCCCGTGATATCAAAAGATGCTTTCGGCCATGCCGCATATAATCTTTTTGGTTTAATCATTAATCCCGCAAGAGTTGTTATAGTACCTACGGTCATAAGGGAATTTTTTAAAAATTTTCTTCTATTCATAATTTTCCTCAAAGAGTATATAGATACTCTATTATTTTATTAATTTCAGTTTTAGATATGGCCCCATGCTTTCCAAAAGGAGGCATAAATGAGTTTGGGTCATTTTTAGTTGGATCCCAAATTTGATCAAACAAATCCTGTTTATTTGGGAATCTTGCCTTCATTGCTATTAGCGGAGGACCATTATTACCAGCTAGTTCACCATCATCCATCATATGACAGGCCAAGCAGTTACCTTTCTTTCTATCAAAGGCTAATTTTTTACCTTCCTCAATATCTCCAGAATAAGCAGTATTTCCAAGTGACAAGGTAAATACAATAGTAGCAATTAAAGTTCGTATATTTTTCATAATTTCCTAATACAGTATAGTACTGATATGCATAGAAAAAAACTACTTTAATTACAAGTTTTTTCACCAAATAGTGGTTCTAGTGGTCTCGGGTTACCACAGATAATACCAAGTTTTTTAGCTTCAAGTATTTTTTTTTGATCCATATTCATCTTATTTGATCTTATTGAGTTAGATAGAACTTCTAATGCTAACCCTGTGTCACCTAAAAGTTCATAATAATTTGATCTTGATATTGCAGCTTTAAATTTATTATCTTTCAGTGTATAAAGTTTTGAGGATAATCTTAAGTAGTTAGGATTTAAATTGTAATATGATTCTAGAGGCTCTAAAAGTCTTTCAGCATAATCTAGATTTAAGTTATTCTCGACTAATATTTCAGCAATAGATAGAGATATAACGGTATTTAATGGATAAATATTTTTTAGTTCATTTAAAGCCTCTAATGCCTCATCTATTTTACCTTGGCCGACTAATACATTTACATATACGAGCGATATATATAAGTTATTGGGGTTAGTTTTATAGATAGGTGATATTGTATCATATGCGTTTTTGTAATCAGATCGCTTATAATATAGAAGCGCTAATTTATGTTGACTATATTTGTCTTTACTGGTTATTGATCTTATATTTTTATTTATATCCTTAACTATTGAAACGCTAAGAATATTTTTAATATAAATATAATCATCAGTGCTATTTTTCATAGGGTTAATCTGCACAGATGATCTGTTTTGTATGCCAGCAATCCTGTTTTCATACATTGGATGCGTTGATAAATATTCTAAGTTTCTTGATATTTCCCCTGTAGAATTTTCCATTTTATCAAAAAAATTTGCCATCTCTGATAAATCATAATTGGCTTTATGCATAATCTCTACGCCATAATCATCTGCCTCTATTTCATTAGTTCGAATTAAATTAACATTCATTTGCGAAGATAAGCCAATTCCTGCCTTTATAGCTGCCATAGAAGCCTTTGGATTACCTGCAAAAATCCCAGCAATTATTCCTATCCACATTGGTATGTTACTCATGCTTGCATTAGCAATCATTTCAGCCGAATGTCTTAGTTTAATATGTGCAATTTCATGCGCTACTACTCCTGCTAGCTGCGCTTCATTTTCAGATAAAATTATTAAACCTATATTCAGTCCAATGTAACCTCCTGGAACCGCAAATGCATTTATTTGGTCTGACTGGACCACAAAAAATTGATACCTTCTTTCTGTATCCATTATGCTTCTCGACAATTTATTACCAAGATAGTTGATATAAGAGATAACTAGAGGATCATTATTAATATAACCAAATTTTTGCAGTCTACGATATGTGCCTATACCAATAATATCTTCTTGTTTAAGTGGAAGGGTCTCACTATATGGATCACCAAGTTCTGGTATTTGGCCTACGCTAAATGCAAAAGGAATATCTGCACAAAACAGGCATATTGATAATAAAAAAGAGGTTGAATATTTTTTTATAGTAACTAACATAGTAGTGGAACATTAATAAATTATTATATACTAATTAATGTACATTTAACTATTATAACCCAAAGGAAAATGCATGTCAGATTTTGATAAAGAATTAGATACTAGCGGACTAAATTGTCCGTTACCTATAATAAAAGCTAAAAAAGAAATTAACGGAATGGATGCTGGTCAAACATTAAAAATTATATCAACTGATCCAGGAGCAGTTAAAGATTTTGAATCATTTGCCACTCAAACAGGAAATCAGTTATTAAGCACGGAAGAGAAAGATAATAAGTTTTATTTTTTATTAAAAAAGAGCTAGAGATTTGTTATATCTTAATAAACTGTTGTTAGTCATTGGCCTAATGACAGTATTATTATCAACAATAACTTTTTACTTATTGTTCAAAATAACCAGTCCAGAAATAGATTACATTGGCTCAGAATACGATGGAATTGTTGTTTTATCTGGGGATCCAGAGAGAGCAGTTTTTGGTAGTAAATTATTTTTTAAAAAAGATGCTAAATTTATATATTTGAGCAAAGAAGCTGGGATAGTTAAAAATTATATTAACCCATCTAAAGAAAGAAGAGTTTATGAAAAATATATAGACATTATTTTAAAAAACAATATTCCAAGAAAGAATATTATTTTGTTTGGCATAGACAATAAGAGCACATATGATGAAGCAAAGTTTTTTAGTGAAATTGATTTATCTGATATAAAAAATGTTTTAATTATCACTAATAAATTTCATGGATATAGAGCTAAAAAAATATTTAACTCATTTGATCAAAATGTTGAAATAGATTTTTTTTATATAGATGACATTAAAGATTGGAAACAAGACAAGAGTGCAATAAAAACAGTTTTCTCGGAAATCATGAAATGTTTCTTATACTATACATATGATGATTTTAATGGTTACTTGGCCCATCAATAATTATTATATATTAATGAAAATTATCAATAAATAATGATGATTGGCCAAAAAAGATGTATTATGGACTGGTTGTAAAACAAGGGAAATTATGAAATTAAGTGGATCGCAAATAATCATAGAGTGTTTAAAGAAAGAGGGTGTTGAATTCATCTTCGGATATCCGGGTGGAGCAGTACTGCATATATATGATGCTTTGTTTGGGGATAAAAAAATTAAACATATCTTAACTAGACATGAACAAGGAGCTACTCATGCAGCAGATGGATATGCTAGAGCTTGCGGTAAACCTGGTGTTGTTTTAGTTACATCAGGCCCAGGTATTACAAACTGCGTTACTGGATTGGCTACAGCTCATATGGATTCTGTGCCTATGATTATAATTTCTGGTCAAGTCTCGAGAGAATATGTTGGTAGTGATGCTTTCCAAGAAGCAGATGCAACAGGTATAACAAGACCTGTAACAAAGCATAATTTTTTAGTAGATAGCAGAGAGTCTATAGCAGAAGTTTTTAAGAAAGCCTTTATTATTGCAACAACTGGTCGTCCTGGTCCTGTTCTTATAGATATCCCTAAAGATTTAACTGACCCTAAGGTTAAGATAAATTTTGAGTATCCAAAAAAAGTGAAACTAAGATTTTATAAGGCCCCCATTTCAGAATCTAAGTCAAAAATTGATGAAGCTGCTAAATTACTAGCTTCTGCAAAGAAACCAATGGTTTATGCAGGTGGAGGGGTAATTTTAGGTAATGCCCATAAAGAGTTAGCCGCTCTCGTTAAAAATATTGGATACCCTATAACTAATACGTTGATGGGTCTTGGTTGTTATCCTGCCACAGATAATCAATTTTTAGGAATGCTGGGAATGCACGGTACTTATGAAGCTAATATGGCGATGCATGACTGTGATGTTTTATTGGCAGTTGGAGCTAGATTTGATGACAGAGTGACAGGTGATACATCAAAATTTTGCCCATCTGCAAAAATTATACATATTGATGTAGACCCTTCTTCTATATCTAAAATTATAGAAGTAGATTTGTCTCTTGTTGGAGAGACATCAAAGATATTAAGGGATCTGAATAAAGCTGTCAAACCATACCTAAAAAATATTAATAAATCAGCTCTTAAGAGATGGTGGACTCAGATTGATAAGTGGAGAACAAAAAAATGTCTATCTTATAAAAAATCCAAAACAATCATTAAACCTCAATCTGTAATAGAGACTTTATACGAGATAACTAAAGGTGATGCATATGTAACTTCTGATGTTGGTCAGCATCAAATGTGGGCTGCCCAATATTATAAATTCGATAAACCAAACAGATGGATTAATTCTGGAGGTCTTGGAACCATGGGCTTTGGACTTCCTGCCGCAATGGGTGCGCAGTTAGCTTACCCAAAATCTGAAGTTATTTGTGTAACTGGCGAGGCTAGCATATTGATGTGTATACAAGAATTAGCAACTTGTTTGCAATATAGACTACCAATAAAAATTATAACTCTTAATAATAGGTATATGGGAATGGTTAGGCAATGGCAAGAATTTTTCTATGAAGGTAGATATGCAATGTCTTATATGGAAGCTATACCTGATTTTGTTCAGTTAGCATCTAGTTTTGGGCATATTGGTATCAAAATTGAAAAACCTTCAGAATTAAAAAGTAAGCTGCAGGAAGCTATGAATTTAAAAGATAGATTGGTTTTTGTAGACATCATCACCGACCAAGAAGAGAATGTTTACCCAATGATTAAAAGTGGCCAAGCCCATAATGAAATGCATTTATCACCCACTGGCAAAGATACGGAGCTCGCGTAAATATGGATGAGAAAAGACATATTATATCGATTCTAGTTGAGAATGAATTTGGTTCATTATCTAGAATTGCTGGTTTATTTTCTGCACGAGGATACAATATTCATTGTTTAAATGTTGCACCCACAAATGATGAGTCAATTTCAAGAATGACACTGGTGACATTTTGTAATGACCAAAAAATAAAACAATTAGCGAAACAATTAGACAAGCTAATTGATGTTGTAAATGTCAAAGATTTGACTGAAGAGACGCATATAGAAAGGGAGATGTTGCTTCTAAAGTTGAAATGTAATAAGAACCAAAGAGATGAAATAAAAAGACTAACAGATATTTTTAGAGCACGTATTATAGATGTGACAGATACCACCTATACTATTGAATTAACTGGTGCAACCGAAAAAATTCTTGCTTTTATCGAATCAATGGGAAAAATTAAAATAATAGAGATGGTTCGTTCTGGTACGTTGGGTATAAGCCGAGGCATTGATAGTTTAGAAAATATTAAGTGAGGAATAAAATGAAAGTATATTACGATAAAGATGCAAACCTAGATAATATTACAAATCTTAATGTGACCATAATTGGATATGGTTCACAAGGACATGCACATGCCCTTAACCTTAAAGACTCAGGCGTCAATGTGACTATTGGGCTTAGAGAGGGTTCAGTGAATGCAGCGAGAGCTAAAAAAGAAGATCTAGAAGTTTTACCTGTTAAAGATGCTGTTTCTAAAGCTGATATCGTGATGATTCTTGCACCAGATGAGTATCAGGGAGATATTTTTAAAGAATCAATAGAGGCAAATTTAAAAGAGAATGCAATGTTAGCTTTCGCGCATGGTTTTAATATACATTATGGACAAATAAAGCCGGATGCTAAAAATGATGTATTCATGGTAGCTCCAAAAAGCCCCGGTCATTTAGTTAGATCAACTTTTCTTGCAGGTAAAGGAGTGCCTACTCTAATTGCAATCCATAATAATAATTCTGGAAAAGCAAAAGATGTTGCATTAGCTTATGCGTCAGCCATAGGTGGTGGGAGAGCAGGGATAATTGAAACAGACTTTAAGGAAGAAACTGAAACTGATCTATTTGGTGAGCAAGCTGTCCTATGTGGCGGCGTTACTGCGCTAGTAAAAGCTGGATTTGAGACTTTAACAGAAGCTGGTTATGCGCCTGAAATGGCTTATTTTGAATGCCTTAATGAGTTAAAGCTTATAGTAGATTTAATGTATGAAGGTGGAATGACGGAAATGAGATATTCTATTTCTAATACTGCGGAGTATGGCGATTTAACAAAAGGCCCTATAATCATAGATGATCATGTAAAAGCTAATATGAAACTAGTGCTTGCAGATGTTCAGAATGGTAAATTTGCCAAAGATTTTGTTAATGAAGTAAAAAGTGGATCTAAAGAGTTTGATAGACTGAGACAAGAAGGCTCAGAACATTTAATAGAAGAGACAGGTAAAAAATTACGTAGTATGATGTCATGGATGGGAGACAGTAAGCTCGTAGATGAAAAAATAAAATAATGATTGAAGAGAAAAAGAAGAGATCGCGAGGCGTATTTCTTCTTCCAAATTTAATTACAACCTCTGCTTTATTTAGTGGATTCTATGGAATTGTATCTTCGATAAATGGTGATTTTGTTATTGCATCATTGGCTATACTTATTGCAATGGTCCTTGATGGTTTGGATGGTAGAATTGCTAGACTAACAAATACTCAAACAGTGTTTGGAGAAAACTACGATAGTTTATCGGATATGATTTGTTTTGGGTTAGCTCCTGCAATTATGTTGTATACATGGGCCAATACAAATTTAATTTTAAACTTAGATTCCTCTAAAATTATATTAATATGCTGTTTTATTTATGTTGCTTCGGCTGCTATTAGATTAGCTAGATTTAACTCAAAAATACAAACCCACGATAAAAAATATTTTATAGGATTAGCTAGTCCAGCAGCATCAGCAGTTATTATCACATATATATGGATAGTAGAGACGATGGTAAATGGATATATGCACTACATATGGGTTGGATTATTCATCTTGCCGTTATTATCATTTTTGATGATTAGCAACATTACTTATTATAGTTTTAAAGATTTTGATATTCGTCATAAAGTACCGCATATCACTTTATTTGTAATCGCATTAATCATTTCATTTATATCTTTTGATCCACCATTGGTATTGTTCTCATTTTTCTTACTTTATGCGTTATCAGGTCCAAGCATGTATCTCATGAGAATAGTTAAGAAAAAAAAGTCATTCTCTAAAGAGAAAACCTCTACAAAGCCTTAATATTTCTTGCAAATTTACTTATTTAATATAAAGTTTCAGTTATGATTAAATCAATTTCTATAATTGATATCCTCTTTTAAATGGCTTTTTAAAATTGTCATTATAGTTTTAATTTACTTAACTTAAATTTACCTAATAATATGAATGATAAAAATCTAATAATTTTTGATACAACTCTAAGAGATGGAGAGCAAAGTCCTGGAGCATCGATGGATGTTAATGAGAAAATGAAAATTGCTATTGCGTTAGAGGAATTAAATGTAGATATTATTGAAGCTGGTTTTCCTATAGCTAGTGCTGGAGATTTCAAATCTGTACAAGAAATATCTAAAATAATAACAGGCTCTACCATCTGTGCTCTTGCGAGAGCTTTAGATAAAGATATTTCCACTGCCGCAGAATCATTAAGAGATGCCAAATTTCCTAGAATACATACTTTTATTGCGACATCTCCTATACATATGGAAAAAAAATTAAAAATGACGCCAGAAAAAGTGCTATCAACTGCAGTTGCAGCAATAGAGTTGGCAAAGACTTTTACTGATGATATAGAATTTTCACCTGAAGACGCAGGAAGATCTGAGTTAAAGTTTTTATGTGAAGTTATAGAGGCAGCAATAAATGCAGGAGCTAAAACTATAAATATTCCTGATACAGTTGGATATAACTTACCTCATCAGTTTGGAGAATTAATTAAAAACATAATCTCAAATGTATCAAATTCTGATAAAGCAATATTTTCAGTACATTGTCATAATGATCTGGGTCTTGCCGTAGGTAATTCATTGTCTGCAGTATTGAATGGAGCCAGACAGGTTGAATGCACAATTAATGGATTAGGTGAAAGAGCAGGCAATGCAGCTCTTGAGGAAATTGTAATGACAGTTAGAACTAGACAGGATGTTTTTAAATGCGATACAAGTATAAATTCAAAAAAAATATTAAAGTGCTCTAGACTTGTCTCCTCTATAACAGGGTTTCCTGTCCAGCCAAATAAAGCGATAGTGGGTAAGAATGCATTTGCTCATGAATCAGGTATTCATCAAGATGGAATAATTAAATCTCGTGAAACTTATGAGATTATGAGAGCTGAAGATATTGGTTTGGTAAGTAACTCTCTGGTGTTAGGAAAACATTCCGGGAGAAATGCTTTTAAACAGAAACTAATTGACCTAAACATCATGCCTAAAGATGATATAGCTTTTGATGACTTATTTTATAGATTTAAGGATTTAGCTGATAAAAAACATGAAATATTTGACGAGGATCTCATAAATCTTTCATCTAATGTAAAAGTTTCTGTAAATTTAATTAACTTTAATTATATGAATATTGTTACTGAAACTAATAAAAAACCCCATGCTCATGTTAAGCTTTCGATAAATGGCATCCTTGAAGAAGCTAAAGCAACAGGGGACGGTGCTGTAGATGCAGCATATAATGCAATTGAAAGTATTGTTAAAAGTGGTTGTAAGTTAACCCTTTATTCCGTAAATAATATAACATCTGGTACTGATGCTCAGGGCGAAGTAACGGTCCGCATAACTAAAAATAATAGTGTCTTTAATGGGCATGGCGCTGATACTGATATTGTTAAAGCTTCAATCTTAGCATTAGTTAATGCATTAAATAAATTCAAAGAAAATCCCGAGGCTAATTCTTCTAAAAAAAGAGGAATTTAATGGAAAGCATGATTAAGAAATATTTTCCTGAAATGGGAATTGACATATTTTGGTATTCTAAAAAATTAACACAAAATATTTCTTCTGAAAATAACAATCTTATAAGTCTTGACGAAACAATTAAGAAATGTAAAAAATGTAATTTACATAAAACAAGACAAAATACAGTATTCGGAGAAGGGGACCCAGACTCAAATATAATGATAATTGGGGAAGCTCCGGGTAGAGAAGAGGATGAAGTAGGCAGACCTTTTGTTGGCAGGGCAGGTAAACTCTTGAATGAATTCTTAAAATCAATAAACTTGAATAGAGATTCAGTCTTTATTGTAAACACTATCAAATGTAGACCTCCTGAGAATAGAAATCCTGAAGCATCAGAGATAAGTGCTTGTTCAGATTATTTAGACCAACAAATAAATATTATTAAACCAAAGGTTTTAGTGTTGCTAGGAAAAATTGCTGCAAATAGATTGCTCGGTGAAGATATGCCTATGTCTGAACTTAGGCTCAAAAAATTTTTTATTGATAAATATGATATTCCTATAATAGTGTTCTATCATCCGGCATATATTTTAAGAAGCCCTTCTCAGAAAAAGAAAGTTTGGGATGATTTACAATATCTTAAAGGTATAATTGACTCTAATGTCAGCTAAATTATCTCAATTTATAGAATATAGAGACATCGAAATGATTGATCTCGATGATATTTATGATATGGAATGCCAGTCATATGATTTCCCATGGACACGGAATATTTTGAAAGACTGTATTATGAATAGATATGATTCGTATCTAGCAACACATAATAATACTATTGTTGGATATATTATTTCTAAAGTAACTCCTTTTGAATCGCATATTCTAAATTTAACGGTAAATAAAAAATATCGTAATAATGGTATTGGATCAGAACTTCTGGAGATGGTTATTCATAAATGTAAAATATTGAAATCAGAAATTATATTATTAGAGACACGTTTAACAAATGGGTCTGCAATAGCATTATATGAGAAATATGACTTTAAAAAGATTGGGTTCAGAAAAAATTACTATAAGACTTCTCTCGGAAAGGAAGACGCCATAGTTTATAAGAAAATATTGGACTAAAGTTCTTCTGGGCTCACGGCTTTAATTGAGAGCGCATGTACTTCAGTTTTCATTAACTCATCTAGGTTTTGATATATTAGTTTATGTCTATTAACCATGCTCTGACCTTTAAAATGCTCGCTCACAATATATAGCTTAAAGTGCCCTCCTGATTTTGCTCCGGCATGTCCAACATGTAAATGACCTTCATCTACTATATCAATTTTCAAAGGATTAAGAGATTGGAGCCCATCTTCGATTAGTTTCATTCGTTTTTCACTCATGACATTATTATAGGGTAGTTTTCATTTTTTTATATAACAAATGAGAGTTATGTAACTTTATGTTAGAATATTATACTAAATATCTGGATTATAATATGAGTGATAAAGTCATTTTTTCTGGTGTACAACCATCAGGCGAAATACATATAGGCAACTATTTAGGAGCCATAACACAATTTGTTAACTATCAGGCTGATTATAAGAGTATTTTCTCGATAGTAGATCTCCATGCAATAACAGTTTGGCAAGATCCTGAAGCATTAAAAAACAGCACTCGAGAAGTTTTAGCAATATTTTTAGCCTCTGGGTTAGATGAATCTAAGAATATTATATTTAATCAGTCACAAGTTCCTGAGCATACTCAGTTAGCTTGGATATTAAGCTGCACAGCTAGAGTTGGTTGGTTGAATAGGATGACACAGTTTAAAGATAAGGCTGGAAAAAATAGAGAGAATGCCTCGATAGGACTTTATACATACCCAGTTTTAATGGCTGCTGATATTTTGCTATATTCAGCTTCTCATGTTCCTGTAGGAGAGGATCAAAAACAACATCTGGAGTTGGCTAGAGATATCGCTCATAAATTTAATACAGACTATAATGAAAACTGTTTTATTCTTCCTGAGCCACTCATGAATAAGTCGACAACAAGGATAATGAGTCTTAGAGATGGTTCAAATAAGATGAGTAAGTCTGATATTTCTGAATATTCTAGAATCCTTATGACAGATTCAAATGATCAGATTTCTTTGAAAATTAAAAAGGCTAAAACAGACTCTTTGAAGATGCCAGACACTTTGAAAGAAGCTGAGACAAGGCTTGAGATTAATAATTTACTTAATATATATAGTGCATGTGGTTTAATTGATAAAGAAGAGGTTATATCTAAATATGCATCTAGAGAAATATCATTATTTAAAAAAGATTTAACTGAAGTTATAATAAAGACAGTGGAGCCAATTTCTATAAAAACAAATCTCTTGTTAAAAGATGAAACATACTTAGATAAAATTCTTCGTGAGGGAGCAAGTAAAGCTAGAGTGATAGCAGATAAAACTATCAGAAATATTTATGATAAAATTGGTATGATTAGTAGATGAATACGTCCAATACAAATAGTAATGATATAAGTATTGTATTTAATGGTAAAACAATTACAGATATTCCTGAAGATCTTTTTATACCACCCGAAGCCTTAAGGGTTATCATAGAACAATTTGAAGGGCCGCTTGATCTTCTACTATACCTTATAAAAAAACAAAACATTGATGTTGTGGATATTCCAATATTACCAATAACTAATCAGTATGTAGAATATATTAATATGATGCAGGAAATGCAATTTGAATTGGCATCTGATTATCTGGTGATGGCGTCAACGCTTGCTGAAATAAAATCTAGAATGCTTGTTCCTAATGAAGAAGACGAGGAGGATGAAGAAGATCCAAGAGCTAATTTGATTAAAAGATTAATGGAGTATCAAAAGTATAAAAATCTTTCTGAGAAATTAGATGAAATGCCACGACTAAATAGAGATACTTTTATTATCTCTAGAATATTTGCTAATATTGAAAAAAAAGACACTATGCCAGCTATTGACCTAGGAGAGTTGGAGATTGCTTTTCAAGAAGTTCTTAAGAGAGCTGAAATATTTGCTTCACATGAAATACAGTCTGAAGCTTTATCTGTTCGAGAGAGAATGTCATTTATATTGGATATAATTAATAAAAATGAAACAATTAAGTTTATAGATTGTTTTACATACCAAGAGGGAAGAATGGGTGCGATAGTTACTTTTTTAGCAATACTTGAGTTAGCTAAAGAAGGTTTAATAGATATAGTGCAGAACCAAGGCTATTCTATGATTTATCTACAATCTGTCATATTATGAGTTATTCTAAACCATTAAATTTAATTATCGAAGGTGCTCTTTTAGCGTCAAATGATCCTCTATCGCTCCAAGATATTGCTAATTTATTTGATAAAGACAAGCCATCTAAAAATGAAATACAGAAAACAATTGATGTCTTAAATGATAATTATAAAAATCATTCATTTGAAATAGTGCATGTTGCTAGTGGTTTTAGAATGCAGGTCAGAAAAGGATATGATGATTGGATATCTAAGTTAAATAAACAGTCTTCAACTAGATATTCGAAGGCTTTCTTAGAAACATTAGTGATCATTGCTTACAAGCAACCTGTAACTAGGGGTGATATCGAGGAGATAAGAGGAGTTTCAGTTAATCCACAAATAATAAGGAATTTAATTGAGTTTGAGTGGGTAAAAGTTGTAGGTCATAAAGAGACGCCTGGTAAACCAGAGTTACTAGCTACAACCAAAAAGTTTCTAGATTATTTCAATTTAAAATCTTTAAGTGATTTGCCGCCACCTTCAGAATTAGAAGTACTATAAGAAGTATATGAGTCAGTGATAAGACCTTGTGATTTTATAAAAAATAAAGCTATAAATAGATTAAGGCATAACAGAAAATCAATGGCTCCCCCAATAAGGTTTTCATTATTCTTTGAGTCGCGGCATCAACATAACTAAATTACAGGGTTTAGTTTCACTATCTAGTTGATATTGTATTATTTCCTTCCATGCAGTAGAGCATGCATCAATCGATCCAGGCAGTACAAAAATAAATGTAGAATTAGCTACCCCTGCTAAAGCTCTAGACTGAAGACATGATGTTTTTATTTTTTGGTATGATATTGATCTAAATAATTCTCCAAAGCCTTCAATTTCTTTATCAAGAAGTACCTTAATCGCTTCCGGAGTTCCGTCTCTCCCAGTTATACCAGTTCCTCCACTTGTAATTATGACATCAATTTTATCATCTACTAAATATTGAGATATTTTATGTCTAATTTGGTATATATCATCAGGTACAATAGTGATTTCAATTATATTATGTCCCGTTTCAGTTATATCTTTTTTTAATAATTTACCAGATTTATCAGTAGCAGTTGTTCTAGTATCTGATACGATTACAATTATTATGTTTAATTTCTTCATTTATTTAATAAATATTATTTACTACAATATAGTCAATAATTTGCATAATGTATAGGGTGCAAAAGATATTATCAATGTTAGGAGTTCTCTCTAGAAGGGAATGTGAGAAGAATATTGTTAGAGGCTTGGTAAAAGTAAATAATATTGTTGCAACATTGGGAACAAAAGTAAAAATTGGAGATTCAATAACATTTGATAAAATCAAGTATACTGTTTCATCAGCTATATTTGATTCAAAGATTGAAATAATAATTTATCATAAACCTTGTGGAGAAATCGTTACATCTAAAGATAATGCTAACAGAAAAACTGTATTTGAAAGATTGCCTGATATAAATGGAAAATGGATTAATATCGGAAGACTTGACTTAGAGACATCTGGTTTATTATTATTTACTAACAATGGCGATATTGCTAATAAAATGATGCATCCATCCTCTAATATTTCAAGAAAATATGAAGCTGTAATTAAGGGATCCTTTAGTGATATTAAAAAAGAACAATGCATCAAAGGGTTAGATATTGGTATGTCTGAAATAGGAAAATTTAATAGCATATCTAAATGTAAGTCTACTACTAATAAATATACTGTTACTTTAAAGACTGGAAAAAACAGAGAGGTCCGAAGAGTATTTCGTTCTGTTGGATGCACTGTGATTAAATTAAAACGTATTCAGTATGACAATATTAAATTAAATAATTTGTTAGTTGGAGAATATAGATATTTGACTGAAAAAGAAATAAAGCTCTTAAGTATACCTTTTGAAAATTAGACTTCTATTTTTTTAAAATTAAAACAGTAGCGCCAAACCCACCATAATTTTTATTAGCAGAATTAGCAGCTAAAATATGAACAGAATTAATTATAAATTTCTCCACAAGCCTTTTTATTGGTGCCTGATTATCTTTATTGTTTAAACCTTTGCCATGTATGATAAGTAAATACTTTGAGCTATTATAATAATTTTCTTTTATAAAACTATTTAATTCTAGTTCAGCTTCATTTGCTGTCAAACCATGTAAGTCTAGTATCTCTGAATTCCCGAATTTATATTTTAAGCTTTTAAGATCATGAATAATTTTATTTTGAATGCCATTTTGTCTATGGCTGAATTCGGCATTCAAGTTTTGATCATATAGGTCATCATGACTGACATTAACGCTGACATAATGCTTATTATCATTATTAGTGACTTTGCCACTTTTATCTCTTAGTATTTGATTTATATCGAGATCCGACTCTTCTAAAAGTTTTTCAAATTCAGTTTTATCCTTTTTATCATTATTCATTTTATTAATATATTACTTATCATTAATATTTAAGTATAATATAAAAAAATAATTAATAGGATTTTAATGAAAATATTATTAACTAATGATGATGGATACAAAGCTCCAGGCATTAAAATCTTGGAAAATCTTCTTTTGAAATATGGCGATGTTACAGTAGCAGGACCTTTTAAAAATATGAGCGCTTGTAGTAGCTCGTTATCTGTACATGGAAAAGTGAGTTATAAAAAAATTGATTCAAAACATTATATTGTTAAAGGTACTCCTGCAGACTGTATTCATATCATAGGTCGTGGTGAAATGAAAAGTATACCGGATATAGTATTTTCTGGAATAAACTTTGGTAGCAATATGGGTGACGATGTCATATATTCAGGAACAGTAGCGGGTGCCATTGAAGGAAGATTTTGCAAATATTCTCCTATTGCTATCTCCATATCTTCTCGAGAACCAAAATATTTAAATGATATTGATGATAAGATTAATTTAATTTTAACTCATATTTTTAGTCAAAAACTAAAATCTAAAAATATTTATAATATTAATATTCCAGATATCCCATTCTCTAAAATTAAGGGGATCAAGTATACCATGCTTGGTAAGAGAGATATTTCATTGAAACCTGAGTTATTCAAAAATGGTAATAATTTGCTTGCTCAGATTGGCGCGGTTGGAAAGCCACTTAAGTCTACCAAAAAAACTGATTTTAATGCATTGAAATCTAATTATATTTCTATCACGCCTTTAACGATTAATATGTGTGAGATAAAAAAAATTAAAAGCGTAATCTTTAAATAAAAATAAGTTATTATAAATAATATGAGCATTAAAGATATTTCTTCTGAAGAATTAAAAAAAATGATAAGTTCTCTTAAGGCGCAAGGAATCACTAATACTTCTGTATTAGATATAATGTCTACTATTGAAAGACATATGTTTATGGAGCCTGCGCTAAGAGGTAGAGCGTATGATTTTGATGCTTTACCGATTGGATTCAATCAAACTATTTCATCACCATATATTGTTGCCAAGATGACACAATTATTGATAGAAGCTGATAGTATGAAAAATGTTCTCGAGATTGGAACTGGTTGCGGATATCAGGCATGTATATTGTCTAAACTTTTCGAACGTGTAACTACTATTGAGAGGATTGAGCCTTTATATTTAAAAACAAAAAACCTCTTAAAATCCTTAAATTATAAAAATATTTTATCTATTTATGGTGATGGTTTTGATGGTTATAAGTTAAATGGTCCATATGATGCAATTATTATGACAGCATCACCATCAATCATTCCAGATAAATTAATTTCTCAACTCAAACCTAATGGCCGTATGGTCTTACCTCTTAATGTGAATGGATCACAAAAACTTTATAGGGTTAAAAACACTAAAAAAGGCATATTTAAGAAAGAAGTAGATGATGTTTTGTTTGTCCCAATGTTAGAAGGGATTGTTTGAAAATTATGCTACACAATTTAATGCAAAAAATTTTATTATTGAAATCTAAAAAAGTTTTAGGTTTCCTAAGTTTTATAGAGTCTATATTTTTTCCAATACCAACCGATGCATTACTCATTCCTATGGCGATCTCAAAATCTTATAAATGGTTTGATTTAGCTCTGATTGCCACATTGATGTCTGTAATTGGTGGAGTTGTAGGCTATCTCATTGGTAGTTATCTTTTTACTGACATATATCCATTCATCGTAGATTATGGTTATGAAGATAAGTTCAATATTTCAAAATCAATGTTTTTAGAGTATGGGATAATTATATTATTTATCTCTAGTTTCACTCCTCTTCCATATAAGATATTTGTCATTGCAGCTGGATTTCTTGGAGTCAATTTTGCCCTTTTTGTATTTATTTCTCTAATAGGTAGGGGTCTAAGATTTTCACTTGTTGCTTATATTTCTGACAGATATGGAATGTATGTGGTTACCTATCTTAATAAATATTTCTTATATATAGCTTTTATAACAATATTTATTTTTGTAATTTTAAAATTATAAAATTAATGCTGCAGCAACTTTTCTATTTTCTGATACTAGGAGATTAAATGTTTTACAAGCTGATTCTGTAATCATAAATTCAAACCCTATTCCTTGATTTTGAATATCATTGATAATATTAGAGGTTGGTATTACTAGATTGCTTCCTGTTCCTAAAATTATGATTTCTGGCTTACAATCAAGTACATTTTTAAAATCATTTGTATGTAAACTATCTATATCATTTAAATCCCAGTTTTCTACAGCTGCACTAGTCACTAAAACATTATTGCTATATATTTTCTCATCAATATATAGGCTATGATTTTCATAGTTTTTTATGAATACACCAGATTTAATAGATTGTAAAGTTAGTTCCATTATAATAACAATTATAGATTAAATAATGGTAAAATATAATCTTTTGTTAATCCAGGGAATAATATGTTAAAAATTGGTATATGCGGATATGGCACTGTAGGACAAAGCTTTGTCGAACACCTAAGGGTTCATGATGATAAAATCCAGTCTAGTGTTTCAGAAGAATTTGAAATTTCTTTAATAGCCGACAGGTCTATTGATAAGAAAGAATATAATAAAGACATAACCGTCACTAAAGACGTCATGGATATGGCATCTAATCCAAATATTAATATTATTATTGAATTAATTGGCGGTATTGATATTCCATACAAAATTATTACATCTGCAATAAAAAATAAAAAACATGTAATCACTGCTAATAAAGCTCTTATAGCTGAACATGGAGATGAGATCTTTAAGCTAGCAAAGGAACATGATGTATATTTTGGTTTTGAAGCATCTGTAGCTGGCGCTATTCCTATAATTCAAACCCTAACAAATAGTATGTCAAATGAGAATATTTTATCTATTACGGGAATAATCAATGGAACTTGTAATTATATCTTAGACCAGATGTCATCTCATGGTTTGGAGTTTAATGATGCATTAAATGAAGCTAAAAAATTAGGCTATGCTGAAGCAGACCCAACATTTGATATTAATGGAATGGATGCCGCGCACAAGATATCAATTTTAGCCTCATTAGTATATAAAATAAAATCTCCACTAAAAAATACATATATTGAGGGCATAGAAAATATAACTACCATGGATATTGAATATGCAAAGGAGCTCGGGTATAGCATAAAGCATGTTGGCATCACTAACAGAAAAAATGATTCTATCCAGTGCCGTGTTCATCCTATACTTATCCATAAGGATAATATTTTATCGCAGGTTTTGGGGGTGATGAATGCTTTGTTAGTCACAGGAGATAAATTTGGAACATCCATGTTATATGGAAATGGTGCTGGTGGGGATGCAACTGCATCTGCAGTTATTACTAATTTAGTTGAAGCTATAAATTTTTCTAGTGGTAAAGATTTAAGAAATAAAAATATCTTTAAAAGTATCGGAAAAAACTCATTGAATATTAGCAAAAATGAAGATATTGTCAGTCCATTTTATCTCAGAATTTATGCACATGATATATCTGGTGTAATGGCAGAAATAACAAATGTATTGGCAAATGAAGATATAAGTATTGAAGCTGTTACTCAGCATGAACCGACAGATTTAGATTCATTAATTCCAATTGTAATGATAACAAATAATGTAAATGGAATTTCTATTAGTAATGCGATTAAGAAAATTGAATCATTGTCTCATGTTGAAGGAAAAGTACATGCAATTAGAGTATTGAAAGCAGATGAAAGATAGTATCAAGTATGTTAGTACACGCGGTAATGCGCCTAAACTTTCATTCAAGGATGTTGTTTTTGAAGGATTAGCTTCTGATGGTGGTTTATATATCCCAGAATACTGGCCATCTCTGAGTAAGGACGCAATAAATTCATTTCCGTCAATGACATATCAGGAGATTGCATATGCAGTCATCTCGCCTTATATTGATTCATCTTTAACAGAAAAGGACTTAAAAGATATTATTGATAAGTCTTACTCTTGTTTTGATACTCCTGAAATTACACCGCTAAAAAAATTAAATAATGAGCATTATCTGCTTGAGTTATATCATGGACCAACTTATGCCTTTAAAGATCTTGCTATGCAGTTTATTTCGCAGCTCATGGATTTCTATTTAAAAGAAAATGATCAGTCTATTAATATCCTAGGTGCAACATCAGGAGATACTGGTGCCGCAGCTATTGAGGGCTTTAAGAATGTTAAGTCTGCTAAAATATTCATATTACATCCACATAATAAAATATCAGAAGTGCAACGTAAATTCATGACAACTATTAGATCTGAAAATGTTTTTAATTTAGCTGTCAAAGGAAGTTTTGATGATTGTCAAAATATTATTAAAAAAATATTTGCTGATACTAGTTATAAGAAATCTAATCATTTAACTGCTATTAATTCTATTAACTGGTCTAGAATTATGTGTCAAATGGTTTATTATTTTTATACATTGAGCAGACTAGAAGTTGGAAATAAAAAAGTCTTATTCTCAGTTCCTACTGGAAATTTTGGAGATATTTTAGCAGGCTATATATCAAAAAAAATGGGCCTTAAAATAGATATGTTAAATATTGCTACAAATGAAAATGATATCTTAACAAGAACATTGATGTCTGGAGAACATGAGCTCAAAGCAGTTAGAGAAACATCTTCTCCTAGCATAGATATTCAGATATCGAGTAATTTTGAAAGACTACTTTATGACATTACTCAAAACCCAGAGCATGTAAATGACTTAATGAAAGAACTAAAAGAAACGGGTAAATATAGTCTTAAGAACAACGACCTTGGAAAAATTAAAGAATCATTTTGTTCATACTCTGCTTCAGAAGACGAGGTTGAAGATATCATTAAAGATACTTTCCATGATTATAAAATTATTGTTGATCCACATACTGCTGTTGGAATAGCATCTGCGAATAAATGTGAGAAAAAATATGACTTGAAGGTTACCTTGTCTACTGCACATCCAGCTAAGTTTAAGGATACTGTCTCCAATCTTTTGAATAATGAGAAATTTATAACAGATAAAGTGCATAATATTATGGAGTTAGAGGAAGATATGATTATAATAGAGAATAGTGCTGACGCAGTTAAAACCTTTATCATGGAAAATATACAATGAGAACAATTTTATTAGTTACCGGTTTAATCCTTATCTCTTATTTTTTAAATAAAAAAATATCACCTGACTATGTATTTCTTAAAACTTTAATGAGTTCAGTGACTGCTGTATTGAGCGTATTACTAGTTGCAATTCTGATGTTGCATTTTTCTGGAGCTGATATTTAGTCTATTTGTCTAAATATTTTTCAGCGTCTAATGCAGCCATGCACCCTGAACCAGCAGAGGTTACTGCTTGTCGATATATTGAGTCGGAAACATCACCAGCTGCAAAAACACCCTTTATGCTTGTAGATGTAATTCCACCTGAACTCCCACCTTTTACTTTTAGGTACCCAGAATTATCCATTTCAAGATAATCTTTAAATAAAGAAGTATTAGGTTGATGTCCAATAGCTACAAAGACTCCAGCACATTCAATTTCTTGAGTTTCATCTGAGTCTGTTTTCTTTAAAGTTGCACTAGTTACCTTTGTTTTGTCTCCATTAACTTCGAGAAGATTTGAGTTCCATATTATTTCTATTTTTTTAGCTTTAACCTTTTGGTTTAATTTATCAATTAACATGGCTTCTGCTCTTAATTTATCTCTCCGATGAACTAGAGTAACCTTAGATGCAATGTTAGAGAGATATAAAGCTTCTTCAACTGCAGTATTTCCTCCACCAATTACTATTACCTCTAGGCCTCTATAAAAAAAACCATCACATGTTGCGCAAGCAGAAACACCTTTCCCTAGATATAGTTTTTCTGACTCTAACCCCAGATATTTTGCACTAGCGCCAGTTGATATAATCAATGCATCACATGTATATGTAGTAGAATCGCCAATTAATTTTATAGGCTTACTAGAAAGGTCAGCTTCTTTGATATGATCCATAATAATTTCTGTATCATACTTCCTGACATGTTCCTTCATTCTCTCCATTAATTCTGGACCTTGAAGGTTATCATGATCACCTGGCCAATTATCAACATCTGTTGTTGTCGTAAGTTGCCCACCAATCTCTAATCCTGTTATTAATAACGGTTTTAGATTAGCTCTTGAAGCATATAGTGCCGCTGTATATCCAGCAGGTCCTGACCCAAGTATTATTAATGAACTATGTTTATTTTCCATTTGATATATCCTATATTAATCTAGTTTTTATAACAACTCTTAAAGAATATTTACATTATCTTCATGGAAAATGTAATAATATTATATTAAAATAAGAGTAAATGAGGGTTAATGGCTCAAGTCAAAAAAAATAAAAAACTTACTACTAGTAGGTTCGCATTATTGAAAAAAGAAGTCACTAGTCTCTTCTATGTAGTCCTAACTTTATTATTTTTATTATCAATATATTCCCATGATCCTAATGATCCAAGTTTCCTTAATTCTGGATTAGCATCATCTGTTAACAACTATATTGGTGTTTTTGGTGCATATATCTCATTTATATGTTTCATGTTATTTGGAAACATAGCATTAATCCTGCCATTTCTTGCAATGTTTATAATTATTAAAAATTTTAAAACTAATAGTGAGCAAAAATCTTCTGATAAATTTATGAATGCTGGGTTATTGATTATACTAATTCTCTCTAGTTGTATAATTATGGAATTCGCTAACAGCAGTCATGAAACTAATGGTTTAAATAAAGTCTTATTTGGTGGCCAGATAGGATCGCTATTGTTTGATAAATTTAGTACTTATATAGGTGTATCAGGCACTATTGTTGTATCATTTTTGCTTCTTCTATATTCTTCATTAACATATTTTCAGATACCAGTTAGAATGCTAATGTCTAAAGCTTTATTATTTTCTAAATATATATATTTAAAGTCTAAATTTGTCATAAATTCAAATTATGAGAAGATTAGGCTATATAACGCTAAAAGAAAAGATAGTGTAAAAGTTGACAAGATGAGCAAGGAAGTCAAAACAAGTAAAGCTGCTATTCAGATTCCTAAGAAGTTAAAACATTCTAGCAAAAGAGAATTCAAAGAAAAACAAACTGAGTTATTTAGCTCGCCTAGTAAGGCAGAATTACCTTTACTAGAATTGCTAGTTCAGCATGAGTCTGAGGCAGCTTCTTATGATGATGAATCTTTACAGTTAATGTCGAGACTATTGGAAACTAATTTGAATGATTTTGGAATTGAAGTTGATGTGGTTTCTGTAAAACCTGGTCCTGTGGTTACTCTGTTTGAGATAAATCCTGCGAAGGGAATCAAGGTTAGTCAGATTACAAGTTTATCTAAGGACTTAGCAAGGACAATGTCTGTCACAAGCTTAAGAGTAGTTGACAATATACCCGGAACATCTTCGATAGGAATAGAAGTCCCCAATGAAAGCAGAGAGATAGTCTCTCTAAAAGAAATAATAATTTCTAAAAAATATGAAAATTCTGATTCTCCAATCACAATAGCGTTAGGTAAAGATATTCAAGGAAAACCTATCTGTACTGATCTGCAAAAATTGCCCCATCTGCTTGTTGCCGGTACTACAGGATCTGGTAAATCTGTAACTCTGCATACAATGTTAGTCAGTTTATTATATAAATCAGATCCAACAGATTTACAATTACTATTAGTTGACCCAAAGATGTTGGAATTAAGTGTCTATGATGGAATTCCTCATTTATTAAATCCAGTAATCACAGACATGAGTGATGCGACAAATGGATTGCGTTGGTGTGTTCAACAAATGGAAAAAAGATATAGAATTATGAGTGAGTTAAAGGTTAGAGATATTATGGCTTATAATGAATTAGTTTCAGAAAGCGAGCAGTCTGGTAAGAAATTAGAGATAACTAGTCATAAAGGTGATGACGTAATCTATCATGAAAAACTTCCATATATTGTTGTTGTTATTGATGAATTTGCCGATATGATGCTTCAGGTTGGGAAGAAAGTTGAGGATTTAATCATCAGATTAGCAGCGAAAGCTAGAGCTGCAGGAATACATCTCATTTTAGCCACACAAAGGCCATCGGTTAATGTTATTACTGGACTAATTAAAGCTAATATACCAGCTAGAGTAGCTCTGCAGGTAACAACTAATATAGATTCTAGAACAATTATTGATAGCATGGGCGCTGAAAATCTTCTTGGTAATGGTGATATGTTATTTATGAAACCTGGCTCAAGAGTGCCTAAGAGAATTCATGGGGCATATGTAAGTGATAATGAAGTTAAAGAAATTGTACAATTTTTGAAGAAAAATAGTGAAGCTACATATATCGAATCACTCTTAAGTTCTGTAGATGATGATGTTACTCCTGATATTGTTGATAGCGAATCTAATGATGATCCTTTATATAATGATGCTGTTCAGATTGTCATGGAAACAAAGAAAACTTCTATTTCTTTTATTCAAAGAAAGTTAAGAATAGGATATAATCGTGCTGCTAACATAATAGAGGCAATGGAAACTAAAGGCATACTTTCAGAGCAACAATCTAATGGTAATAGAGAAATTTTAAACCAAGATGTTTAATTGCTTTTCAAAATATTAAAAAATGATTGATATAAATTTAATAATTAATGATCCAGATTTTATTCTAGCTAAATTAGCTAATAGAGGGTATAGGTTGGATATAAGTCTAATTACAAAATTATATGAGGAAAGAAAGTCTCTGATTAATTCCAAAGAGTCTATAGCTGCTAATAAAAATAAACTTAATGACAAATTTAGAAGTGCTAAATCTGAAGATGAAAGAAATCTGATAAAAATTGAGTCTCAAAAATTAGAAAAATCTATATTAGAAAATAAAAATTTACTGGAGAAAAAAGAACAAAATCTTAAAGATATTGTTTTAGAAATACCGAATATACCATCTGATGATACTCCTATAGGGATAGATGAGTCATTTAATAAAGTTATTAAGTCTATTGCAACTACATCACTTCTAAAAAAATCTGATGTGGAACATTCTTCTCTATTATCTAAAACAGGATTACTAGACTTTGAGCTTGGTGGATCTATTACTAAAACACGATTTGTTGTAATGAAAGGGCAGATTGCAAAATTACATAGAGCACTATTAACTTACATGTTAAATACTCATACGGAAAAAAATAATTATATTGAATATAATGTTCCTTATATCGTTAACAAAGATTCCCTTATAGGTACTGGACAGCTTCCAAAATTTGAAGAAGATTTATTTAAAATTCAAGATACTGAGTTATATTTAATTCCTACAGCAGAAGTGCCTCTTACTAATATTTATAGAAATAAGATTCTTAATGAATCTGATTTACCTTTGAAATTAGTAGCCCATACTCCATGCTTTAGATCAGAAGCAGGATCTTATGGAAAAGATACTAAAGGTATTATCAGGCAGCATCAGTTTGAGAAAATTGAATTAGTACAGATAGTTAAGCCAGAAATGGCTGATCAAGCATTAGAATCAATTACTTGTCATGCTGAAAGTATTATGGAGTCTCTCGAAATACCTTACCAAAGAGTTCTTTTGTCTACTGGGGATCTTGGTTTTTCATCATCTAAGACAAATGATATTGAAGCTTGGTTTCCTAGTCAAAAAACTTACCGTGAAATATCTTCGTGTAGCTGTTTTACTGACTTTCAATCAAGAAGACTTAACATTAAATATAAAGAGATGGATTCTAAGAAAAAAAGCTATGTTTATACACTAAATGGCTCGGGATTAGCTGTTGGAAGAACAATGGCAGCATTGATTGAAAATCATACTGATGGAAATATTATCAGCATACCGGCTGTACTCCAAGATCTGACAGGTTTTAAAACTATAAAGCTATAAAGTTATGAACTAGGAGCATTTTATTCTATAATAGTTCATCGAAAATGGAAGCGTGCCTGAGTGGTTGAAGGGGCCGGTCTTGAAAACCGTTAGGGTGTCAAAGCCCTCGTGGGTTCGAATCCCACCGCTTCCTTAGAAATTGTGAAAAATAAAAAATATTATAGTTGGATATTATATGATTGGGCTAATTCAGCTTTTGCAACTATAGTACTGGCTGGTTTTTTCCCTATTATCTTTGCAGATTACTTTGCATCTTTATTCACACAATCAGAAAGAACATTGGTACTTGGGATATCTAATTCTAGTGCAAGCTTACTGCTGATTCTAATTGCGCCTTTCTTAGGCTTACTAGCAGATAGAAAGGGTAATAAATTAAAATATTTAGCTTTATCAGCATTGATAGGTATAACTGCAACATTGTTTCTAACTTTTGTAGAGAAAGATGCCTGGGCAATTGCATCTATGTTATTTAGTATCTCTCTTTTTGGTTTTATGCTATCCAATGTGTTCTATGATTCTATGCTGCTAAGTTTTGATAACTCTAAAGATCTTAACTCCATATCATCTTTTGGTTATGCAGCTGGATACCTTGGAGGTGGGATTGCATTCATACTAGCTTTATTTTTCCTTTTTTATTTTAAAGAATCTTCTCATGATTTTATTGTTAATAAAAAAATTATTTTTATCTTTACATCATTATGGTGGTTTTTATTTAGTATACCCTTATTTCTTTATTGGAAGGATGTCAATAAACCTAAGGAGCAGCAGAAATATAGTTTGTTTGATACTTTTAAAGATATTAAAGCAGATAAAAGGTTATTATATTTTTTATTAGCATACTGGATATACATTGATGGCGTAGATACTATCATTAGAATGGCTGTAAATTTTGGGATTACAATTGGTTTTTCATCTAATGATTTATTAATTGCTTTATTGGTGACGCAATTTGTTAGTTTCCCCGGGACTATATTGATAAATAGTATTGCTGGTTATAAAACAAGCGAGTTTAGTATAATGCTATGCCTTATCATTTATATGCTAATTACACTTATAGCTTATAATTTAAATACCATTTTTGAATTCTATCTCATTGCTGTCTTAATTGGTTTAGCTCAAGGAGGAATACAAGCATTAAGTCGATCATATTATGCTAGAATAATTCCAAAACATAGAAGCTCTGAATATTTTGGCGTCTATAATATGCTTGGAAAATTTGCAGCGCTACTTGGTCCTCTGTTTGTTGGTTTTATAACTTACTATACTGATGATTCAAGATTAGGGATGCTAAGTATTTCATTATTTTTTATAATTGGTATATATTTTTTTAAAAAACAATGTATGTTGATTAAGCAAGAATAGGGTAGGTTGGCAGAGTGGTCGAATGCGCTACCTTGGA
>CERI01068249.1_pt1 | contig 28411 bp, 3 predicted proteins | sample 350261 | NCBI WGS metagenome assembly CERI01 (sample SAMEA2620979, study PRJEB7988) | marine metagenome | isolation source: saline water (ENVO:00002010), including
GCTGAACGAACGCGTCCCTTGCATCGACCTGGATCCCTTTTGCTTCATGCTCACTGAACGCGTCCCTTGCGTCGACGCGAATCCCTTCCGCTTCATGCTCACTGAACGCGTCCCTTGCGTCGACCTGAATCACAACCCCTTTACTCTCTTTTGTTCCCGTTTTGGCGTCTGTACAAATGCCATTTGCCTTCGACAAAGGTAGATTGCCAAACTCGCCCGCATATCGGTCCATATGTAACGGTGGATATAGGTGAATATGTAAATTGCACACCGGGCATAAAGAAATGAAAACATCATGCGCATCGCGCAACGGGACTTGGCAACTCAGCAATGTGTAACAATTCGTGCACGCCTGCTCGTGCTGCATGCCTGTCTAAAAAAACGACTGGATTTGTTTTTAAAATTTTGGCGCAATTTTTGAAGTTGTTTGTGCACTTTTTGAAGTTATTTGCGCATTTTGAGGTTGTTTGTGCGTCATTTTTATTTGAACGCACCCAAACAACGCAGCAAAATCCACCACTCATGGCCACGCAAAACATGGCTGAGAATTTTCTGCGATCGAGTGCTGGCCAGCATTGGTCCCGATTTGGCCCGCAACTCTACAGTAACGGACTTCGCCAAGGCAATGCGAAGTGGATTTTGGCACAAAACACGGGAGAGGGCCCTGTTTTGATTGAAGAGTTTTTGGGCCGTTGTGGAAGTCGTTTTGTCTGTCAGTGGGTGCTGGAGGACGAGGACTGGATTCTGGTTCCGTTTCTGGGCCAAAGAAAATTCGAAAACAATAGTATTCCAAAAAGTCATCAGATGTGGGTTGATCGTTTATGGAAGTGACAACATGATTTGATAACACAAGAATATATTTTTTTCCTGTTCGAAAATTGAAAGTGATTGCGTTGGGAACACGAAGTAGTTTTAAAAAATTTTATTAGGTTCAAACATTAAAAACTATCAAAAGTTTTTCTTGAGCCAAAGTCGCTCAAACTCTTTTTGTTTTCTGGAATTCGAATCCAAATATAGAAAATAGCAAAATGTAAGCAGCGTGCTCACAGCATACAAAATATACAAAGTGGTAAAAATGGCGACCGAAGTCGAATCCGAAACCTCGTGTTTGATGGCAACGTTTTCAATGTCTGGCACGCAGCTTCTGTGCGAGTTGGCAGCGCAACCTAAGGTTGCGTGCTCACTTGGCAGACATTGAAACCCATCCCTGCATACACACATGCCGCCTATCACGTCGGCATAGTATGCACACCGTTTCTTCGAGACACCAATTAATGAAAGGTCCACGGTATAGTCATTTAAGCGTCTTTGTTCGATTGTTTCTGAAATCTGATCGGCACTGTTGACTACAGTGACATCCATCGAATTTCCTATTTGTAGATCAAAGACCGCCTGCATCCCAGTTATTTCTGACGACGACGTTCCAATGGTCAGTAGTTTATCGGAGTTGAATGTGTAAGTGCTTCCCTCCAACAACGCTTTCAGGACATTCTCGATGCCTACTAGCGACAGGCACGCGTCCAGCTGCGGCTTGTCGTGAATGGACAGGTCGATTTCTATCAGGACGGGCGTCCCCGTGTCGGTGACTGTGATTTCAAACAAATCTTTCAGCGACTGAAGCACGCCGTCGACTTGGACAGTATCCAAGGTCACGGGAACATTAATGCCCTCACTTGTTTGTAGCAGCGGAACGAAATCGTTTGGTGTGTATTTCCCACTTCCTCCAACAGCGGTCATATTGATCCTGACTCTGTGCACGACGGAGACAGTCTCGGCTGACACTGCTTGATACTGCTGCTGTGCTACTTTCCGCAACGTGTTTGCACTCAGAACAGACGTGTATTCAAAAGAGCCGCAGTCGCCGGCGCCTTGCATCGAGACGGTGACGCGCAGAACCGAGTCCGGCTCGTGCGAAATACATCCGTGTTCGTCTTTTGCCCCGATCCCGGAAATGGGACGCACGTCGGGGCACTTCAGTTGCTGGGTTTCATACCACCCCGGGCAAAAATACCCCGGAGAACACAGCTGGCAGCCTTGTGTTAGGTTTGTCTTATGATAACCAGCATGGCACATACATTCTCCCTTCACTGACCATTTGATTTCCGTGTTTGACGCAACTGCATGCTGACAGGAGAATATTTTGTTCTGGTCACACCAATGATTAGACAAGCATGGAGTACACGCCTTGTCTTCATTTTCATAGAAGCCTGCCGGGCACATGCATTTTCCTTGGTCATGACGAGACCCTGCAATCTTGTCCTCGCATGAAGTTTTCTGTCGGCCGTAGTAGTACACTCGCCCCACTGTCAGAATGTCTATGTAGGTTGAATTGAGCAAGTGCGCGGCAAAATCAGTGTTGACATCATTCAAGTCGGTTACCATCGCCCTAACTTCTGTCTTTTGCATGGTATCAATGTCAAAAAGAACCGTGGCATTGAGCATGTCGCAATGAGTCAGTCCATGGCACACTCTCTCCTTGAGGCACCGATCGTACGAGCTGAGCTTGTACGAATACATGTCGATCTTACTCTGCAAGTTTTCGATTTTATCCCCAAAATCTTCTGTTGTTACCTGGTGATTGTTATTGCAGACAAACCCTAGCTTAGTGTCACCAACCAAGAGCGCGCTGCACTGCTTCTTTTGGCTGTCGAGCAATATGCCAATTTCCTTCATGCACACATCTCTTGCCGTTTTGCACTCGGGCTTCATATCGGCCACGTAATAATCATACTCGAGAACAAGTTCGGCTTTTGAGCTGTTGCACCTTTGCGTTATTGAGTCACTGCTGCTGTCGGTGGTGTTTACCGTGTACTGCACTCGGACGCCGTTGGGCGAAATTGCAAAGTCGTAGTGTAGACTCCTTGCCCTTGCCTTGACAAAGGAGGATGCCTCGGATGTGAAAACATGCCACAAATTGTCCAGCAGCGCCGTCAACTCTTTGCTCGCATTGCGGAACGCGTTTTGGTACTCTACGATCGGCGCGCCGATGACCGAATAAATCTTGAATTGCTTCTGGCAAAAGTAAGTAGTTATGGATGCGTCTAGAGCGCAGCTCTTGCACGCCTGCAATACACCGTCTCTCAACTTGGGCGTGTGTCCTCCTAGGCAGGTGCAGTCGTTTTTCTTGGAGGATCCCAGCGCAGAATACGAATTGGGAGGGCATTGGTTCCGCCTCCCGTTCTGACAGTAATAGTCTTCATCGCACGGCCTGCATGCTTCTCCGTCCTCACTGTAGCTGCCGTCTTTGCAACCAGAACAATACATGGTGTTGTTTTCAACTGGTCCAAGCAGTTCCTGGCCATCCTCGCACATACAATCGCCGCTCGAGTCGTACAGCTCATCCCGACAGTTTGCCTTCTGCACTTGCCTCGAGGTCATGTTGAGAATGAGGTAACCATCTGCAAGGAAGGGCTGTATCAACTTCATGTCAAAGGATCCGTGAACCAAAAGGCACTCCTCAAAGGATTGCGCTTTTATCTCAAACCCAGAAACCCTCGCGGCCACCGCGCTCTGCATATTTGACTGAATGGCCTCGCTCAGCATGGTCAAATTGGCAATGACGTCAAAATGCACCGCGAGGACGTGAATACGTTCGTTCTTTTCGTCGAGGTAGTTTTGGGTTGTTGATAGTTGTGAGTGCGCATCAAACACAGTTTCTGCGTTGGAAGCATTGAGAGCATCGTAGACAAATATGACTTGAAACTGCGAGTCCACGGCACTGATGCGATCCACCTTTTTCTCGACCTCCTTGATGCCACCCAACGAATCTGTGATGAGAGTCGTAATCAACTCAAGCAAAAACATAGCCTGCACTCTCTGCTGACTTTGAATTTGGCATGACACGCGCAGAAACAACTTGGTCGACAAATCACTGACCCCAAAATCGCCCGCTGAAAGGTCGTTGATTTGCGCCAACTTTTCCGGCAAGTTGTCATGTTGTTGGTTGAAGCGTTGATTCAATGAAAAACGGTAAATGTGCGATGGCTCTGTGCACTTGTTCGAGTGTAAAGCATCCTGCAACGCAATCGAAGCCACACCGATCATGGTAACCGACGCGGGAAAGCGCACAAAAAGTGTCGTTTCCGTATCGATCCTCGTGCAGTGTCCTTCCGAGCCTTGACAGGGGACGCATACAGCATCGCCATACCCGTTTATCGTCTTGTATTGTAGGTTTGGGCATAGGCACTGCGTGCTCGCAGCCGGGGCGAAACTTCCCTGTATCGCCACGCTACAGTTCTCCGGCTGTCTGTTTGGTACGCAACGAAAGTTTTCAGGACATGGCGCGCATGCCGCCATTTCCATATTCCTGAAAAAGCCAGAAGGACACTGAGAACATCCGTCTGCGCTAGGAAACTGGTTTTCTGGACAGCGACAGACCCCCTGGAACAGAACATATCCTTTCTGGATACAGTGCTGTCCGGGGTCCGGTGGAAACATGCGCTGGAATTTGGCCATCTTGATCTGCGACTTGTCCACAATGCCAAAGAGGTCAATTGCTATGTCATTCAAGGTTTGGTGCAACGGGTCTCCAAACAAATTTTCCGTCAAATCAAAATCGGTGACATTGGCTTGCATTTTGGCAACCGTTTGAACAAACGTGATGTTTTCCTGGTCTATGCCATCGTGCGCCAAAAAGCCGTTTTCTTGCCACTCATCGTCGTACAGCAAGGCCGTGGAAATATTCACACTACACAAACCATCTTGACAAGTCTCGTCAATCGAGATGTCAAAAGTTGTGTTAGGCACGTTCATGTATTCCTTCATCTTTGCACGGTCGATTTCTGTCTTGAAGGAATCAGAAAACTGTATTTTCCACATTGTCACAAAATGCGTCGTCGCGACATTCTGCAGGCCGCTATTGCTGTCCTGCAACGCTGATGCCAGTTGCATTGCCGGATCGTGCACGACCTCCCATTCAAAGTTTTCAACCCTTTGTCGTGTGGTTTTGGCAGAGCTGCCCCGTCCGAGATTCAGGTCAAATGTGATGAACGACATCTCTCGGGGCTGACAGTTGGCAAAAGACATACTACCAAACAAGGACACTGTTGAGATTGGTTGGTTGTTAATATCAAATCTCTTTCTGCACTTTTCAATTTCCACAGTCGCGTACTCCTTGCGGCAAAAGGAATTCGCAGGGCATAATCTACACACGTCGTCGCCTGAATTCAGCTTTTGTGCGTACTCACCTTCTCCACACCGCGTACACACAAGATGATCGGGAACGTGCTTTGCCGTTTCAATGGAGTAAATGTCGCATTTGCACTCTCCCGCAGAGCCGTCGGAGGTAATGTTAATGACTTGGTTTTCTTCGCATGTCTGTGTATTCATTTCCACCTCCACTGCCTGAATCGTTGATTTCAGTCCAAAGTCGCCGAGTTTCTTCGTAACTTCACTGGAGCTTACAGTGACGCCTCTGATCACGTCTTTCATCACACTCAAATCGCTACTTTCTTTGATAGCAAATTTGAAGCCGGTTTTGCCGGTGAAGACGTCCCTTTCCATGACTTCTACGTGTTGCGAGAGCTCTCCAGAGACCAGATCGCCCCAGTACCCCAAGTTCGCAACGTCCGAAATGGCTTGTACACTTTCCCCCTCCGCCTGTGCCTCAAACGAAATCTTAAAGTCTGAATCCCCTGCAACCTTGTCCTGTTGCGTGACAGTCAGCCTGAAATCGCCGTCTGGATAATAGAAATTGTTGAGAAGCTCCTCCGCCTTGGAGCAATTGCAAGTCACCTCCGATCTCGTGCATTTTGAATACTCGGTTTCATCCAGCACGATGGCGACGTATTGGTGCTCCAATGAGTTTGGAACGGAGCCGTAGCGGAATCGTAAATACTTTGGCTGCCCGCTGACGGTTAAATTGAGATAGTAGCATTCATCGTCCGCATCGTGCCCCAGCAGCCTTCGGTTTGCAGTCACAGCCCCGCGAGCTCCTGCGCAGACTAGCGGCGTAGCCCCTGGACACTTTTCGGGGTTGTCGCAGCGCACGCACGGCGGGGCGAGCTGAAGGTCATAATTCAATAACACTTTCAGCGCCGAATGTGAGCAGAGCCCTGTCTTGCTGTCCACACAATCAATCAACACATTGTCGGAGACTGACAGAGCCAATTGCGATGACATGTCACAGATTTGGTTGAAATCGAGCGTGGCAATCGCTTCGCGTAACCAGTCCGAGTAGGTGCTTTTCCAGGCATCCTGTTTCAAGTAGATAAACTTTTCGGCGGCAAATTGCGCAAACACCGTGTAGTCGTTGGCACGACCTGCATGGGGCGCAAGAGACACATTAACATACAGACAATCAACAGCAGGTCCGTTGCACGACGGGATATTGTCCGTGCACACACAGGGCGCCGAAATCGGAGCTCTCCGGAGCGTCTGCGCTACAACGCGCTTGACCTCGGAACCTTTGAGGCGACTCCAGGTCACGCGACAGTCTTCGCGCCCACTGAGCTCAGAGGCCCAGAGTTCAGTTTGAAAGACCAGGTTCACTGGGAAGTTATCAACTTGCACCGCCTCGCCTGCTTGTCCCGATATCACACCGTACAGGTCGTCCACCAAGTCCCGTGTGACGAGATCGTCTCCCTGTGACAAGAGCCGACGCCTAGATGCAGCTGCAGCCCCACTGTCGATGCCAAACGTCGCATCGATAGAGGACACAAACTTTTGCTCGACCTCCACGTCCACCGACATCGTCTGGCTCATGACCTCCCATGCAATATCTGCAAATTGTTGCACGGCTTCGGGCTCAAACTCACTGAACACGTTGTTGGGGAAATCCACGCCCGTTTCCATGGAAATGTCGGCCTGCACACAGTCGTCATCGACCGTGCATGGTCGGCAATGCGAGTCGGAGGCGGACAGGTCTCCAACGTAGCCCTGGTTACACAAACAACCATGTCCGCCTTCGCCCCCGCGTGTTTTTGCGCCCATCAACGAATATGAATTGTCAGGGCAGCGTCGCATGTATACACCATCACTACAGAAGTAATCCTCCGGACAGAGCTGACAGGTTGATGAATCAAAATTAATGTACTCTCCGGCCAAACAACCTTCACATTCACCTTCTGTGTTTTCAGTGAAACCTGGTAGACACGAGCAGCTCTCGATGCTGGTGCTGCCGCTGGGTGAAACGCGGTTTTTGCCGCATGAAAAGATCAAATCCAGCCCAGGGCAATACGAATTACTCATACATGTTGTGCAGAGGCGATCTGTTGCTGAAGCTCTAAAGTAGCCAGACACACAGGTGCAGTCTAGATAGCTCACAGCGCCCTGCGCGGACACCTGGTTCTGTTCACACGGAACGCACGACCCGTCTGACGAGACATCGGGCATGTAGAAATTTTCAGGACACGACCTGCAATCATCAAACGTCATAATTTCCAAAGAGCTGAACTTGCCTTCCTCACAGACAATACAATCCGTTTTGCTGACGGATCCTATCTTTGAGTTCCAGTGGTTCACGCCACAGGGCGTGCAGGTTGGGCTGGACACGCCAGTATCGTTCGAAAAGGTTCCAGCGGGACAATACAGACAAAACGAGGAGTTGGGCGACCCAAATTGGGCATTGAATTTTCCTACACCGCAGTTGGTGCATGCCGAGGCGGCGGTCGTGAACCCGTATGTTCCTGGTAAGCAATCGCTACATGCTTCTGTATTTTTCAGGCCTTTCTGCAAGCTAAATGTTCCCAGGGGGCAATCCAAGCACGATCGAGAGGAATTTGAGCCTCTTTGGTCGTTAAACGTCGCGCGCGGACACAGTTGACACTGCGTTACTCCAGGGACAGAAGAATACTCGCCCTCTGAGCACAAGGAACACTCAGATTCGTTTTTGAGACTGGTTGATCCTCCAAAACTACCCGCAGGACACAACAAGCATTTGTCCGGTGACTGTGCGCCCAACTCTGGGTTAAAAGTCCCCAAAATACATTCCACGCAGACAGTCATCCCTTGCCGGTCGTTGTACGTTCCCGCCCCGCACAAGGAGCACTCGGCAGCTGTTCGCAATCCAGTTTGTATGGAATACGTTCCCGTCGGGCACAGATGCGGGCACTCTGTACCGAGACCCACGGCATTTGAGAATTTCCCCGCTAGACAATTTTTGCAGACGTCAATATTGACAGACGCATTTTTCGTATTGAACTTTCCTTGTGGGCATGAAATGCACGAATCCAGTGAAGACGCGGCAGTTTGTGCAGAATAGGTTCCTGTTGGACAAACAAGGCACCCGGACACGGAATTGGAGCCTTCGATGTCCGAATATTTGCCAGCAACGCAATCGGCACACGCTCCCTCCGAATTGGCGCCCTCGGAACTGGAGTACTTTCCTTTCGAGCAATCCAAACATGATGACGCCAACGCCCCTCCCGAGACTTCGGAGTAGGTTCCAGAAACACAATCAAGACAAACATCCGACGAATTTGCCCCTAGACTTTCTGAGTATTTGCCCGCGATGCAGCCAATGCAATCTTGTGCCCGTGTCAGAATGGCTGCAAATCGGTAGAATTTCCCAACAGGGCAGGAGGTACATGCGTCCGCTTGAGATTTGCGCAGAAAAGTGCCACGGTACGTGCATTGCAGATCTCCAAAGTTGGTTGCCCGTGGACCCAGCACTGCAGGAGGTGCAGACAAAAGAAATCGACAGTACTGGTTTTGGGGGGAAAAGGCTATGCCAGTACAGGTGTCAGACATGTCACACGCGGCGCGGCAATGCGATGCCGTCTGCGCCGCCTGGGCCTCTGCGGACAACATGGCATTTGCTGGGCAACCGTACTCTGGTGCCAGCGCACACCACCCGCCATCGCACGTGACATTGGGTAAGAGTGACAGCAAAACGCCCGTGGTGCCATATTTGCCTGCTGGGCAAGTGAGGCATTCGGTCTGCCCCTCTTGCTCCATGTATTTTCCTGCTGCACATGCAATACAAGCAACGTCAAAGCTTAAAGCTTGCGATGATTGAGACGCACGGAACCCAGGCGGACACTTTAAGCAGGGCGAGTTTGCAGTGGCGCCCTTGAACCACCCCACAGGACATGCTTCGCACGACGGCGAGAACACGTTTGTCGATACATTCAAGACTCCTGGTGTATTGAGCACGCGTAGCGATAACGTACTATGCAGCGACCTGTCCTCGTCTGTACGCGTCAAAGACGTGGAATATTCGTGTGTCTGCTGGCCACTGCGGTCAAAAAATTCCGGAATATCCACAACTGTCTTGGAAAAACACTGCTCGCCAAGCTCGTGACGACACAAAAACGAAGTGCTTTGGACCGAAATGTTGGCGTGCATGGCGGAGAACGCCAACGAAAAAGTAGCTGGATAAACAAACGAATACGTAAATCCAGGGTACACTGTCAGCGATAAGTCCTGGTCACCATTCACGGACAGCATTCCAGCGTTGGCTCCCGGCTCCAAATAGAAATCGAGTTTGTACTCGAAGGAATCACTTGGCTGAAACCCGGCGCCACAGTGACAGCGAGACCGCGGCCCCACGGGGCTCGACGCCGATCCGGGTGCACAGGCAGCGCAAGACGAAGGTCCGATAACACTTTTGAAAAAGTTTTCATCACAAACACTGCACGCATGGAAGGGTCCCGTGAATCCCACTGGACAAATATCCGAGCACGCAGAGACGTCCGAGCTCCCGGGACGCGAGTTTTTGCCCGCCACGCACAAGTGGCATGCTGTAATATTTCTCTGTGCCGCCTGGGGATTAAATGTGGCTACAGGACAAGGTCGACACTGCTGCCAGCCTGCGATCATGTCCGAGTGCGTGCCTGCAGGGCAAGGAAAGCAAGTTTGCGTGCTTGTGTCTGTGACGAGTCCTGGGTTATCGGGCCACGGCGGAGGGCCGGTATGATTGGCTGTGTACCCATGCACACATTCACAACCAATGTTCTCTGGCTCTGCTATCGAAAACAGCGAACAGGCTCTGCAGCTCATATTGCCGTAGGTTTCTTTGAACAGACCCGGTGCGCACTGAGAGCAATTCCCGGGCTCTCCTGTTTTACCCGGCCCACAAATCAATCGACAGTCGGACGCGTTTGAACTTCCCGGCATCGACGTGAATGACAAGGGACAGGCCTGGCAAGTCGTGCTTGTTTTGGCAGCAACAACTGGCGAGAAGAAATTTTGCGGACATTTGATGCAGTCGGAAAGCTGGGTACCCTGATCCGTCGGCAGGTACGTTCCTGCTGCACAAGCCAGGCATACGGTCGCCCCTCGCAGGCTCGAGGCAAAGAATCCTTTGGTGCAGTTCAAGCAGGTGTCCAGCGACACTTGTCCCGTCTTATTGGAATGCTTACCAGCCTCGCACGCGATGCATCCAGCCCCGAGGCTTCGTTCTTGTTCTTCAGCGGAATGAAAACCCGCCGGGCATTCTTGACAGAACGTTTCGTTTGAAAACATATACCCTGGGAGACACGGCGTACAATTCTGTGGACTCGTGGCACCAACGAATGAAATAATTTTCCCGCGCGTGTCTGCATGGTCGCTACAAGTCGTGCATTGCGATGCACCTGACAACGAATACGACCCTTTGTGGCAGAGGAGGCAAGAGGAAATGTTTGTAGCTGCACTCTGTGCAGAGTACCTACCCGCATTACATTCGATGCAATCCTGCTCTGACACCTGACCTGGCAGCGGCTGGTACGTCCCAGGACGGCATGGTGAGCAAGTGGTCTCGTCGATTTGCGCCGTGTCGGGCGAAAATGTGCCTTTGGGGCAACGCAAGCAACTGGACACGTTCTCGGCGCCAGCATGCAAGCCATACTTTCCAGCACCGCACGCAGTACAGTTTTCGGGTGAAATGGCGCCAAGGAAATCCAAGAAGAAGCCCTCAGCACAGTCACGACAAACACCCTCGTCCGTCTGGCCTTCTTGCGTGACGTATGAGTATTTGCCCTTGGAACACTTGGTACAGTTTAGTAGTGAGATCTGTCCCTGCAGAGGCTGGTACGTGCCCCTGGGACACCTGTTGCAGAAGGATTCTGAGTTCGCCCCAATTGTTGTCGAATATTTACCCTCTGAACATCGAAGACAATTAATCTCGGATGCAGCTTGTTGATTTTCATTATATTTGCCAGCGGTACAAGCCGTGCAATTAGCAGAACCTTCGACATCTTTATACTTGCCGGTAGAACAAGGCACACAATCGGTGTCTGTGACAGGATGTTCGGTTCCCGCTGCAGCGGTAAACCCAGGGTTACACCGGCACCAATGGCGGAGGTTGAAGGAGGTATAGTAGTCAAACTGCGACTGCGAGTTCAGCGGACAATCGGTGCAAGGCTCCGAGCCCTTTGCGCTCTTAAACTTCCCATTGGCACACACCTGGCAACCATCTTCGTCGTATGGCAAGCCCGTCTGCCCAGCGGAGCATGCGTCAACACAACTTTCGTCTTGCCCCAAGTGGTTCATGTTGGGGTTCGAGGTCAGACCTTCTGGGCAAACTTTGCATTGTGAAACATCTGAAAGACCCGAGTCGTCTATCTCGGTGTACGTGCCACGAGGACACTGCGGGCAGGGTGCAGGCCCTGTAAAGTTTTTGAAACTCCCCGCAGGACACTTTGAGCACGAATGGCCTCCTGAAATGGATGGTGCAGAGGTATAGCCCACCGTACAATTACACAGACTAGCGTTGGATGCCCCCGTAAACAGCGAGAACGAACCCTGAGGACAAGCATGGCACGCGGAATTTGAAACAAAATCTTTGAAAGTGCCTTGGCCGCATTTTTGACACCCAACTTCCACCCCTGTAAACGTGTAACCTGGAATGCAGAGACAGTCGCTCGCAAGCGTGGAGTTGGTGTCCACGGTTGACGAGACGCTATTGCATTTTGTGCAGTTCCCTTCGTTTCCTGAGTTGATTTTAAATGTGCCCACGCTGCACGCTGTGCAAACGCCCTGATCAAAAAACAATCCGTGGTAACCTGGCAAACATTGGCATTGATCATAGCTCACAGACCCTTGACTTGATGATGCGTGCGTCGGACATAAAGTGCACGCGCTGCTGCCGTTGGCTGGTTTGAATGTGCCAGTCTGACACGCGAGACATGGGCCCCCGTTCAACCCCGTATAACCGGGATTGCAAATACAAGCCGTCGTGTTTGTCGACCCTTGCAAAGAAGAGGAAAAGGCCGTACACGGTTGACACGGCCCGTTGCCAATATAATCCTTAAAAAATCCAGCTTTGCACGCTTTACAGGTCTGGTTGTCAGGACCCATGGTATAACCCTGCGAGCAAAGACACTGAGAGATTGAAGTGCTGTTTGTCGACAACGTGTTCATGTTTGCCGGACAGGTTGTGCAGGATGCATTTCCAAATTCACTTTTGTATTTGCCTATGGCGCATGCCGTGCAGGTTTCTTTCGGAACACTACCAGTGTAGCCATGGTCACAAACACAGGAATCAATACCCGCACTGCCGGTGTGGAGCGTACGCGAGTTGACAGGGCATGTTCTGCACGAATTATCGCCGTCTTCCGAGTACAGACCGGCCTCGCACGGCAGACAAAAGGTGTGGTTTTCTGCGGCCAGCACTGGCTGATAAGTCCCAGCGCTACAGTTGCTGCACGAAACATTGCCCTCGACACTCTTAAATTTGCCTTGAGCACATGCGCGGCATTTACCCCCGTCAGGCCCCGTAAAACCGGCATTGCATTTGCAGTCGCGGATACTTGTGCTGGACATTGACAGGGTGGTGGCGTGTAGATTACACACGGTACATTTCTGAGAACCCGTGGTCGAGTAGGTGCCTTTTGGGCAAGCACTGCAGGTGCTGTTGGAATCAGCCGACACATGCTCGGAAGAGAATCCCGCAGAGCAATTTGTGCAGACCGAAACGTTGAGCATGCTATTATAGGTACCCGGCGAACAAGGCATACAGAAACTCTCGTTCAAATGCCAGTACCCAGGCTCACACATGCAGCTTCGGATGGATTCATGCCCAAAAGACTCCTCCGTCACCGAGTTGAGTGGGCAGGCCGCACAGTCGCTGATATTTCGACCCCCTCTGAAATCCAAGTAGGTGTTGTGCGGGCATTCGCTACATAGCGCCGTTCCGAACGTCGGTTTGTATTCACCTTCCAGGCAAGCCTGACATACGACCCCGTCCTGCTCGGCGGTGTGGCCTAAATCACAGACGCAACCCCTGATGATTGTCGACTGCGGCGCAGACACGGTATTGGCAGGGCAATCGAATGCGAGGTCCCTAAAACCCGTACAAAAAGAATCCGGAGCGCATTCGTTGCAACGGTCGTCAACAATTAGAATACGACCTACCCCCATCGCCTCATGGGCCTTGCAGTAATAAAACAATGTATCCGGTGCATTCTCGTCAACATAGACAGAGGTTGATCCGATAAAATCGACTACACTGTGCAACGTCATGCCAGAATATGCCGGCGCATCCCACTGTTGATTCAACGACACGTAAAATGGATGACTGTCCGGCCACTTTACAATTGTGGTGCGACCGCGCGCCATGTGCAGTGTAGGCGTGGACACTGTCTCCCCGACTCGTCTGTACTTGAGGTCGGACCCGCGCACTAATTCAATCGAGCTCACGTTGTCCCGGAATGCAGGACGACATTTACAGTCAGTGAACAAGGATTGTCTGGTGAGATTGCGCGTCCATTCATTTGCAGCGCAATTTTTCAGCACTCCATCGGCGCAATACGAGTTTTTAGGGCAATCTAGGCAGTCCTTGCCAGTACTATATTCGCCTGGTGCACAAGTTGAACACGCGGTAGCACCGGGTGCCGACCTCTTTCCCGCTTCGCACAAATCACAATCGAGGGTTCGGCCGGAAATGTTTGAGTATTTGCCAGCGCCACACAACACACAACTAACCTCCGACTTTGACGCATTGCTGGGGTTGTAGGATCCAGCGGAACACGGGACACAACTTGTTTGTGCCGTTAGGTTTTGGAATTCTCCGGTAGAACACGCAAGACACCTTGTCTGGCCCTGCGATGCTTGGTAGGAACCTGCAGTACACGCCAGACACGAGGGCGCCCCTGTGCGATTTTGCACATATCCAGCCGCGCAAGGTCTGCACTCAGTCTCCCCTGTCAAGTTTTGGTACTTTCCAATAGAACAAGGCAGGCACGCAACCGCCCCTGTGCTATTTTGTACATATCCAGCCACACAATCGCGGCACTGGGACTGCCCTGTACTGTCCTGAAACTTCCCAGGAGAGCACAAGACACAGATATCTCGTCCCGTTTCGTTCTGTATACTACCCTCACTACAAGGATCGCAGTCTTGCATACCAACGACGTTTTTGAAAAAGCCCGCAACACACGGGGTGCAATTGAAGAAGGTCTGCCCTGTATATCCCAGGATACATGCGCACTGAGACGCCGTATCCGTGACAGTCGCACTGTTATCGGGGCACGCCAGGCATGTTGTCGGATGTAGGCCGGATTCAGATTGTAAGCTTTCAGAAAATTGCGTGGGCACATACGTGTCGAATTCGCACGACGCACAGCTTGCCGACAAAATCGGGGGTGTTTCATAAATTACAACAGGGCCGACCCCCATCGTCTGGTGCTGTGTGCACATGTACCATAAGTCTCCGGTGAAGTTTTGGGCGACAGTGATTTCCGTGCGCAGCGTGTTTTGGTTGCGGACCGCGCCACTGTACTCCAAGTCGACATTCCATATGTTGTCTGTGATAAACGCAACGGGGTGCGCAATTCCGGGCCACAAAAAGGTCATCGCCACACCCCGATAAACGTGTAGGGTCGGACGAAAGCCACTTGTGGTGCCGTCATCGTAGACAATTTGATATCCGTCTGAATACTGCCCTGCAAGTTGAATCTCAGTTGATACACCGTGCCCAGGCTCGATGCTGTGGCCAGAGCCGCAGTCGCAAGCATCAAAACTCGTAGTTGCGTTGGCAAAATTTACACTCTCTGCCCCTGGGCAATCAAAGCACGTAGTGCTGCCAGTGCGCGACTGCCAGGACCCACTCAAACATTCGAGACAGTGATGCCCTTGAGTTTCTAAGAGCGTCGTGATACTTTGGTACATTCCCGCGCGACAGGGGATGCACGACCGGGATCCGCGGGGTGCATATGTCCCTTCGCCACAAGAAAGACAATGGTGCTCCCCGATCACGTCAAACAAGCTGTTTGCCTTGCCAGCCTCACACTGAACACAAGCCCCATTCTCATCAATATAGGAACCCTTCTGACAACCACAGACCGTCCGAGAGTCCGAGGAATCTCCGCCGCCTGGACACGTGTAGCAAAAAGACTGCCCTGTTTGATTCTGAAATTGCCCATTGACGCATAATTCACATTTCGCAACGCTGGTGTTGGATGGGACCTCGTCATACAGGAGCAAGTCAGACACCAAGAATGATCCTGCACCACAATCCGAACAACCTGAAGGCGTCCACTCCGTACCACTTGGACACTGCCGGCATTCTTGTACTAAATACGGGGCATAGAAACCGTTTTCACACACACACGATGTTTGATTCGCGTTTACGACTGATCCATTCCAGCACTCCTGCGCCGCGTTGCTGCCGTGCGTGATGTCGATCTCAGGTTCACCCGCAACACTCGTCACATTCTGCACCCCTGCCCCCTGGAATTCCGTGTTTAGAGACTCCTTCGTGAGATGGTTCTCGATCGTCTCGGCCTCTAGTTCAGATGTAGTCATGATTTCAATGTCTACATCCACTGTGTCCGACAGCAGCCGCCTCGTATTACCCTTTGCCCGCACATTAAGAAGTTTCACCTGACTAACTTTTACCCCGCACAACTTGGCGACAGCTTTACGGTATTGCCCGCGATTCTGTTCAAAGTCTTCCAACGTGTACGGGAGGTTGATTGTGACACGCACAGTAAAGGTCGATTGCGCATCACAGTATTGTCCGGGGGGGCAACTTTGACACAGTGCGATGCTGCCGTCATCAACATAGTGCAAGCCTTCGCCGCACGTGCACTGACTCTCGGCGTAGTACGCCCGCAAAAAAGCCGTGTCGTGCGCGCTGTGGTGCCCGCAGTCCAAACAGGTGGAGCTGCCCGGGGCTGTGTTGTACGTGTGCGCGGCACAGGTGCTGCATCGCGTCTGCGCAGGTGCCGGGGCAAATTCGTGCTGCTCACAGAGTATACACTCCCGTTGCTTAGAAATCGCTGAAAAACTCCCTCTCAAACAGTCATCGCACCGGGCGGGCTCGAATTTGGGCCGTCCTGAGATTTTCACGTCATACACTTGGCAAAAGCCGTTGACGTTGGGAATACACCGGGGAATGACCACGGTGAAAAAGCGGTAGGCGTCGATGTCACTGCGGGCGCTCAGGTTTTTGACGTTGAGGCCAAACTTTTTCCACGCATGCCCATCCAAACTAGCAAACCACTCAAACTCTTCAATGGCCTCCGTGGTCACTTCAATCACGCCAGCGACGTGCAAGTAGCCGGGTATGACTGCCGATGGCAGTTCTACTTGGATCCACGCCCCGCACACGCCCTGGAAGCTCTGCGATTCCGCTGAGCCGTCAGAACAGTCGAGTTGTGCAGATGCGGAATCCGATTTGAACGCTAACAACGCCGGGTGGTCCGTTGACGCATTTTCATGTAACAAACGGTGAAACCCAGATGCACCTTGCGCGTTTCGAGGATCGTTGCTGATGACATAGTCACCTGCGGTCGTCGCAATGTAGGTCTTTTGTGCCTCAACGCGGACAATATCATCAGTAAAATCTCTGTGAGGAAAGTAGTCTTGCAAAGTGCCATACGGCGTGCTCTGATTTGCGAATTTTCCAGCAGCGCATTCGACACAGGCTTTGCCGTTGGGTGTGGTTTCTTCGCCGTCAAAACATGTTTTTTGACAGGACGTACCGTTGGTGCTGTCCGAATACGAAAACGCCTCGCATACGTCACAGCCGCTGGCTCCAGTGTGATTTGAATATCGGGCCAACCCACACTGCTGGCATACCGGAGGCGTCTGCTTGATCCGCCCGACCACCGTCAGGTCGCGAATAGGGATTCGATACGCAATGTGCGAATTGGGAGCATCGTGGTCATCGTCATAGCTAAACGATTGCAGCCCGTCGGCGGCAAACGAGGAAACACGGAACAAAAACGTCTGATACAGAGCTGTGTTATATTCTGGTGTGGTCCAGCCAGTGTCACCCTCGTTCTTGGCAAGCCACCCCGCCTCGAGGAAGGGGTTGGTTTCTGTTGCTGAGCTCCATGTCAGTGTCTCCAGGCGGCTGATAAAGATGGGCTCTTCAAAATGCAGTGCAAACCAGGCGCCTGCTGACGTAGCACCGCCTGCATGCAAACGCGCGGCGTCCACCTCGGGCGTGTGCGACCAGTGCAAATGAAATGCCTGGTTTTCGTAAGTCTGGCTGGCGCTGCCTTTGACCAGAGCCAGGGCGTCCATGCCTGCTGTGGCTTGCGAAGTGTTTGCCAGGACGCCGGTTTCCAGGGTTACTTTACCAATCGAAGTTTTGAATTGCTGTTTCACCTTGATGACGCCTTCGCCGCTTGTGGTCGGGCTGGAGAGATGCGCACAGGAGCTGCCGGCGAAACCGGCTAGATCCGAGCATAGTATCTCTCCGTTCTGGACGCTTTCGCGGAGATTGAATTGGGTGTAAGCGTGCGTCGAAAACTTCCCCACAGCACACTGTCTGCATCCACCATCATTATTACCCTCGGTGCCTTCAGGGCAAATTTCACACTGCAGAAACCCAATTGAGAAGTATCCATTCTTACATTTGCAATCTGTTTGCGCAGCATTGGCCTCAAACTGGGGCAGTGGGCATTCAAAACAAGAGTCGATGGCCGGTGGGTTGGAAATGTGCCCCGCAGGACACTTGTGGCAAGCGTGACCAAAACATGAATCGTTACCAACCTTTCCAGGCAGGCTCGTTTTGCCCTCGGGGCACTGTTGGCATTTATCTATCAGCACCCCAAAGTTTATGCGGGGGGGGTACTCATTAGGCATTCGCCAGTGAAAAAAGGTCACAGTTTGAGTCAAAATTGGTGCTGAGAAATAAAATGACTCCCAAAAAATAGTAGTATATCTTCTAGAATATGTAAATTGAACCCCCTGGTTAGTTGCCCCGATTGTCTGGCCATCGACATAGATTCTGAAATCATAACCCTGATACATTGGCGACGGATGAGATTGCACAACGACACCGAAAACTTTTTTCTGTTGGCCAAGATCGATTTTGATACCTCCTTGGTGTTTGAAACAGAGATAATTTCCGAAAACAGTATTATAATCAGTTGTTAACATGTTGCCTCCTGGATCAAACGAAACTCTGTCAGAATTCGTCGAGCCCGGCAAATTGCCGCAATTACTATCACCCGTCTCAATGACCGACCTTTCATAGTACAGATTATGCGGAGATGTTTGCCACACCACTTGCAATTTGTCATTCGGGGGGCTTCCACTGTATGCCAGTGCACCAAACTCACTGTCTGTCCCGTCCCAGTACGACCCGGCCTCACATTGAAAATCTTTGGTAGTCATCAATTCTGCCGTGTCATACGTCGATACCATCTTGTCGTACGAAGCGACACACTTGCATGCCTCCACGCCTGCAGAGGTGAACGCAACAACCTCACCAAGTGTGCTGGAATTGGGGTGGATGTCTGTGGTACACAAACGACAGCTTGTAGCTCCGCCGGTATTTTCCGTAAACGAATCAGCGTCGCAGGGGTCACATATTGTCGTTTCATTGCTGTCGGAATAAGTTCCCGGTGGGCAGGGCTGGCACGAGCTTGTCCCCCCCACGCCAAACTCCCCTGGTGCACACGCGTCACAATATTCCGACTGCTCGGAAAAAAAAAGGTCGCGTCCGTCACTGACCATGTACAACGCGTCTATACCTGCCACGTAATATCCACCACCACCCTTTACAGGCGCCATTGTCCTCCCAGTTAAAATATAATTGTGATATGCCGATAGTTTTCTACCATTTTCGTCTGTTGCATCATACATCATGCCAGAGTAAGTCGAACTGAGAAAGACAAACTCACTCAGCAAATCGGTAGTGCCGTCGTTGCATTTCCCTTCGCCACACTTGCATGTTCCGTCAACATACGACGGGCAGTGTAACGGAGAGGCCACGCCCGTAGTCGTGTCGATTTGGAACAGCGATGGCGTGTTCCCATAGCCATAAGCATCATTGTTCCAGTCAATAAAAACAACATTGTCATCGGAGACAACGTGATACGTCAATATTCGGTATTTTGGAAATTCTAGTCCACATCGAGGACAGGGGACATCGTCGCCTGAAGTTGCAGGATCAAACATTTCCGTGTTACAAAACACCGTCGAAATTGCATACGGGGCCTGGGTCGAAATTCGTTTTAAACATCGATGCTTAACAGAGAAACCATCCAAGAAATATACGAAAGAGTTGAAATACTGCGCGATGATTTTGTCTGAATTTACATTAGATGTGTATTCAAGAAAGTTGGAGGGAAATGCACTGTCGTCCCCAATGTAGCAACCGCCACCCGGCGCATAATTACCATTGCAATTTCTCGGGGCCTTCGAATGCTTGCCCGTGCTGTCGTATATCTGTGTCGATGCCGACGATTCCACATCCACAATGAAAATAGCATTGTCATAATGAGGGCGTGATCGAAAACCAAAAATCATCAATTTTTCCTTGGCTGTAGTTTCATCTCTGTACCATTCCAAACCCGTCATGATATAAATGTCAGTACTTGCGATTAAAATATTTTTCTGATCTGATAAATCTGACAGTGACATCTGAACGATGGAGGTAGGAGTAGTTTTTTGTCCATGCCCATACAAGTAGCGACAATCAGAATCTAGCATTGGTGTATATCTATCCATTCTAACTGATTCAATTGTCGGCACCGGAAACAGCGTCCTGACTTCGCCCGTCTCAGCGAACCATCTTTTGACATTATCATTGTCCACAATCACAACATCGCCGTTGGGGCACGAAAACATTGAATAAATGTAATAGAATCTAGCCTGGTCTCCTACTCCATCAGCAGTTCCACTTTCAAACTCGGTGCTTCCAGCCACGTGCCGCGCCGTGCCTGGCGGCATCGTATTTTTCGTGTATCCACCCACCACCGTGTGAGTCTCTACGCCGCTGCCGGCATCACATTCGCACCGCATTGCACTGGTATTCAAGTACGACTTGCCCGGGATGTTTTCACACTGACAATCGCTTTGGCTCGTTGCTCCAACATCGTTTGTGGTGCCAAAGGGGCATTTTTTACAGACGTTGTCTTCTTCGTAGCTACCCACGCCGCAGATTTTGCACATTTCATCGCATTGATCGTAACTCTTGCTGCCAGGGGGAGACACAAGCCCGGCAGGGCAGGGCGCGCAGACTCCTCTGAAAACATATGTGTTTTTGGGGCATTCCGGATAACACAAATCGATCGAGTTGCTTCCAGCTGATGACGTCTTTGAATTCGGACACGGGAAACAACGCGGAAGACCGTCGGTAAACTTGAATCTTGGTGCATAGTCCAACCATGTGCCATCTTCGCGTATCCGAACCCACTTATCCTGTGCCGTGTAGTGCGCCTTCAGCGTGAATTCTCCTACATTTTCTGTCGCGGTGGCCTTGATAACGCAACCATCTTCAGCGTCTGTGCATATTTCCATGACAATCGTGCCAGATAGTCGGTATCTTTCCTGTGTCGTTTCGACTGTGTTGTATTCTGCCGGTAAAGGTAGTTTGTACGAACTTGTAACGGTTGCATCTGGTGGAGTAATACCGTAATTACTTCCATATATAAAACCGTCTATTTGCCCTGAGCCCCCAAAACCTGCCAAAACCGCCTCGAATATGGGTCTGTTTGTGTTTTGTTTAAAAATATAGGAACTTCCTGAAAAATCATAACCCTGGCCAGAGCCAGATGGAAAAACAATTTCGGTACCCGGGTCGTTGGAAACACCATAGTACTCCCCGCGAGGGCAGCCACACGAGCCCAGACCTTCGCTCCCGGGCTCAGAATACAATCCAGCTGGGCATTGCTCGCACTGCCCTCCGTTGGACATGTTTGCGAAAGTGTTGGCAGGGCAGCCAGTTTCGCCGGCAGACAGCATCCCGTCGCCATACCCCGCAGGACACACACACGATTGGCTCGCTTCGTCCAGTCTCAGTGTGTAGGGTTTGCCAGAAATCAGCAAGTCGCACCGGCAGTCATCAGCACTGGTTGCTGGAACCCCAGCCAACGTAGTACCATACGGACAACTCAAACACTGCGCCCCGACAGAACCATTTGAATATTTACCTTGCTCGCATGCAACACACGACCAAGCACAGAAAGAACAGACACCTTCGATTCTCACATATCCCGCATCACACACGCATGCTTCCTTGGACATTGGCACTGTGTAAGGACGGTGGCCAAGGTACCGCGTCGAACTATGCGGGGGGCAGGCAACACAAAGCGAGGCGTTGGCGCTCACCACGGTCGGGCCCAGTGACACGGCGTAAATGTTATAACTTGGTTGATACACATAAATCCGATGTGGGTCCATGGGATTGAAAACCCCGTTCCCTTTGCCGTTGAGTCGGTAGTCTGAGTTTGAGAAAATCCGCCTGCGAATACGTGATTGCATATCAATTAGAATGATTGAACTATAGCAAGTAATGTACATTTCGTTTTTGGACGGTGATAAGGTTGCCCCGTTAGGATCGCAATTTTTACTGCCATCTCCTTCTTTCATTTCAGAAAACAACTCCAGTGCAGGCGGAGAAGAACCTGATGTAGCATCTGGCGTAAAGTGATACACTCCCCAGTCTACTTGATCCCAAAAATACGCATTTAGGCTATCTGTAATCAATAACGGTTTTAATTTTCTCGAGTACGTGTGCGTCACCAGACTGTTGAAATTTGAGCCATCCACATAGTGTACGTCAGTTTGCAGCGTGGAACCGCTGCTCAGCGATTGAAGCATGACCACAAATTGTCCAGAGGGTTCGACGTCCCAAAAAAAATAAAAGGTAAAGGATTTTTGCAAAGGCGACCCCGTTAAATCGCTTTTTATTCTGAAGAGTTTTTTGGTTGCGTATGAATACAAGTACTCACCATTCGAGGTTATCTTTACTGCCCTCGAAGCATCGAACCCGTCCCATGCGCCAGAATCACTTTCTGGTACACTAGCTACAACCGTAAGGTTTTCCATTGTGATTTTGTATACCCCATCCCATTCGTTGACGATATAAAAATGCGCACCGTCGGGCGACACTGTCATTGATTTTAGTCGAGTAACTTGATTGATTTGACCTCTTACTATAATTGTTTGTATGCTACCCTCTTCGCCGTACGGACTGGGTATTGTTTTTGCGACTTCTTGAAGCCCGGGGTAATGCGAAGACTTGCATTCACAGTCGTTCGCGTCCCTCTTGTTTGTGTAGAGAAGGTCATTAGAAACCTCATTGGTTGCATTAGCAGGACATGATTCGCACAGTGCAACGCTCTCGACGACGGTGGCAGGTTTCACGGAGTACGTTTTGATGTTACCAGAGTTCATCAGCACCGACACAAATTGACCATCGTCAGATGCTGAAACACTTAGACCCTTGTCAGAAGGATCAAGCAAAGAAAAATCCTCAACCTGCACTTGTTCTTTTGTTGGTACCATTTGAAAATAACCAAACTTATTACCGTACACTACGTAGAAACGATTGTGGATGCTGCGCACAGAAACAGGATCCACTCTTGGGTCAGTATGAAAAGCGTTCAATGTGGAGTGAGTAGCAGGCCAGACATATTCGGATGATGGTGTTGGCATACCAAGAGTATAGATTGGATTCCCTGAAGCAGAGACACTTTTGCTTGCATACAATACTGATCGGTCTGGAGAAACTCCAAAAATTCGTGGCTTGTAAGAAGTTGAGAAGTCTGGAGTGCCTTGAACACCAGCTTTAATGGGAACTGCAGCATAATGTTCAAACATTTCTGTGTTTGGATTCCACTTGATGATAATGACGTGAAAAACGCTATTGATGGTATCCAAAAAATATACAAATTGACCATCTTGTGACACGGTCATTGGATAATATCTAGTGCCATAGCTGGACCGGTCTGGTGGGGTTGTATAATCAGCGGCACAAGCCTCCGCAGCATACGTGTAACATATCTGTTTCACGCTTGGCTGTGTTACGTCTTTGATATCAATCAAGACAAATTTGCCGCTATCACGGACATAAAAATAGTTGCCGTCCACCGACACATCATACAAGGAGTTATCTGGGTGGACGTAAGTCATTTCGTTTTCATACAAGCCGCCATGGCCCGATGCGCCGCTCAATTGAATTATGAATTCCGTATCTGATTCTCGAAAGGGATTTTTCTGTCGAAACAAATACGCACAAGACTTGCACCCACCGTTATTGCTATCAGTATAAAATATGATGTAAATATACCGCCCATCGCGTGTCATTGTGTGATATGCAACATCAGAACCTGGTGCGATTTGAAATTCAGTTGTTCGGGCATGCACCCATGTTTTGATATTGCCACGTTCAATGACATGATGCTCGGTATTTCCGTAGAGATTCTCTAAAGCTCGCTCGTTTAGACCTTGAGAGGGAAAAGTATCAGCGTTGCACGCGCAGGTGTCGTTCACGTTCAGAACAGGGTCCAACAAGCTGCAGAGGCAACCGTCTACGCTGGTGGTCGCTGTGTCCGCCGTGGTACCGTAGGGACAGGGCAGACACGAATCCCCACTGTCTTCTCCCCTGTACATGCCCTTTGGGCAAGCAATACAACTGCCATCGGTGGATTTCGCGTAGCCCGGGTCGCAGACGCAGTCGTCGCCAGTGCCAGGCTCCGTGAATGGCCTATGCGCAGGGTATCGCGTGCTCGAGTGCGGGGAACAAAGGGCGCAGAAGGACACGTTTACAATCTCTGGGTAAGGGCCCGTAGAGATTTTTCGCAATTTTCCGGTCACGGAATCCGAAACAATCAAAAATAATGACTTGGGATCGGGCCTTGCTGCAATGTCGTAGGGGATATGAAACGAGGCGTCGGTACCGGCGCCATCGGCCGAGCCGGTGTTGCCGTATTCGTTTCCGGCAATGGTGTTCACGGTCAGGAAATCAGTATCGCCCTGCACCATAGAGACATGCCCAGTTTGAACATTGACGCGTCTGATCTTGTTGGAATATTTTCCTTCTGCGATGTAAAGGTATTTTTCATCAGTGCTTAATGTGGCAGCACTTCCATACTTTCCGTAAAACGAACCGTCTGGACACGTGGCATCTCCCGAATCTTTTGCATAATGACTAGATGCACATCCAGCCAGTAGAGTCGGAACCGAATTTGAAGACCCACCGACGTTTGAAGTGTACAGGTCTCCGTCCTGGGAGTTCACAAAATACAAAATGCCAGCACGGTTGATTGCAAAACCAAAGATGCCATACGAAGATGAACCCGCAAGCATTTTTTGCCAGCTTGAAGAATAACCATCAACGGATTGAATGCCGCTGCCATCCACAGACAACTTTGCTTTCCACAGGTACCGAGAAGAAGCATGGGTAGAGATAAAAAGAGTTGTCTCTTCATGTTGTGCACAGGAATGCATGTACTCTGTGCTTCCAAACGAATATGGTCTTTGATACGGCGCGTAGTTGTTAACGCGGTACGAATAACCATCAGAGATTCTAACGTGGCGGATGTCAATATTGTTGTCCAAGACGTACACAGCACTACCGTCTACTTTGGCGCAGAGCCCTTGTATTTGCATGAATGAGGAACTGGAACCGGTACTCGTTCCTCTGGTGCCGCCACCGGCGACCGTTGTCACGGTATCAGTACTCAGCGTGAATTTAAAAATTCCAGGGCCGGAATCTTTTCCAGTTTCGGTAAAAATTACCGTGTCAGTGTCGCTACCCAAAAATACGACATTCATAGCAAAATTATCGTAATAATTGTTATCAAACGTTGGTCCGACGGTGGTTGTGGTTCCCAGAGCGCCATGGGCATTCTCAACCATAACAACTCCTTCTTTAACGCTTGGAAAAAACGCAGGCTTACATGCACACGTATCTTCCTCCGGCGGCGACGTCATATTTTCACTCGGACACGCCACACAGAACCCCGACAAATTCCCCGCACTGGACACCGCGTCCTGCACACACGAGCACGTGGGCTCTCCCTCATGCGTTCCGTTGAAGCCCCCTTCTTCAGAACACCGACACCCCTCTTCATCCACACTACCTCCACAAGACGTTTTGTTCAGGCTACAAGTCGTGCACTCCCCCGATCCCGCGTCAAGAAACTCACCGACCACACAGGATCCCTCAGACGCACCCTCTGGGCACAACTCATCCTCCTCCGCCACGGCAAACGTGGAAAAGTGCGTCACATTGACCTTACATATACACTCAGCTTCCCCACTCCATCTGGCAGGCTTACATCGCCCCATCTCTGCCCAGTCCTCAGTAGCATTCAGGATGTTATCAATCTTGTACGCGCGGAGTTTCAACAAAAGCGCATTGCACACCACAGACGACTCCTGTGCGGCTTCATCCAGCACGGGAAACTCAAGCTCGATCCCGCCCGGCTGGCTAAAGTCCACCTCCTCCGACGGCTCGATGGTAATCATAGGTGCCTTTACGCGCCCACCGAACTTCTTGATGACCTTCTCACTAAAACGAACTGAATCCGGCACATCCACAAATGTAAAGTTGGTCCTTTTCCGTAGCATTCCTTGTTTGATACGCATGCGGACGCTGCGTCGCTTGGCCGCACTCTCTCTGTCGTTGGTCATCAAGTCGATCACTGTATCGCTCGCAGTGGTGTCGACTTCCTGCGCCTTGGTCTCTGGCTTCATGGCCTGTGTAAAATAACAACGCTTTTTGCAGATTCTCTTCCGTACAGCGCTCTTCTTGGAAGAATACATGGATCCATCCGCACCTCGCTCCCAGCCACACAGTTTTTCGTCCTTGCCGCAGCCGTACTCTCGCTCGCACTCGGTGATGGACTTGCGGCAAACGCCAGAGTCAAACGTAGTATTGCATTCAATGTAACCAGGGCCACAGCCGTTGAAGGGCACCGTGCATTCTTGCAAGTACTCGCGTTTTGCGTAGCACGAACCATCAAAACACATCCGCTCTCCCTCCGCGCACACAATCGGCATGATCGAAACGTCCTGACACAGAGCCTTCTCAGTCGCGCAAGAAAAGTCGTGGCACCGAAACGGGGTTTCTTTTGGGCATTCTGGAATGGAAATACACGGCAACGACGGTTCGATGCATTTTTCCTCCCGTGGACACCACTTCATCCTGTTCAAAATGCACACTTCTTTTTCGCTAGTACAATCTGCTGCAGTCTCCACACAGGATTTCTTGGCCCAGCAGTAGGTCTTGCCACTGGCAATACACACAGCCTTGTCAGCATCGATTTGTGTTTTGAGGCATTCTTCCTTGCTCCGCTTACATGTGCCGTCCTGACACTTGATGAGCGGAGGGAGACACCCCTGCGATAACGTCTTTTCACCGTCCAGAAATGAGCTCCAGGACAAACTACGCTCCTTCGTGTATGACAAATACGCTTTTGCGTATTCTAACTGGGAATGCAAAAAAAGCAGAAAAATTATGTGTTGAATGAGCCATGAACATCGCCAGCCCATGAAAATCAACAACAACACTGAATCAGAACACCGCACATATATACTATAGTGTATTTTCTACTGCATCATTCTTGCAAACAAGTCTAAGAAAAATCGAAAAAGAAATCATGGTCGCATGGTCGGCAATGCAATTTGCTCAAAATCATTTAAGTAGAATCGCCTAAAATTTCTCTACTTCGCTTCCTTGGAAAACTTTGAAACGGATTTTGCACCTTTTCTAAAGCTCATATATATTGTCGTTTATTAAAACCATGCGTCACTCTCTTTTGTGTTTATATTCTGTTGCCACCCTTTCGTGTTTACTTCTTATTGCCTTTCATTTGTGTTTATTTCTGATTTGCACCTTCTTGGTGTTTATCTCTGATTGTCCACAAGCCTTCTTTTTTTCTTTCTGTCGTCATGTGCATCACTATCATCCAAGGCGAGAACATAATGGTGTCCAAAATCGACGTTATCCATTCTAAAGCCCAGTTTCACCCAAAATTCAATGCTCGGTTTCAAAACACAAAGTGCTTCCTGGACTTGACACGCCTTGACCAAAAGAGAGCCCAAACCACGGCGCTGCACTCTTTCTGCAACCCAAATAAATTCACATTGCCGGCCAGCGTTCACGATGGAGAAACACGGGAGGTAAAACTTGCCGGGCCAGTAGGAACAATTGCTGAACGGCCATGAACTGCGAAAGCGCATAAACGACGGGTCTTGTTTCAGTGTTTCGACCTCGCTGATCGTATGTTCTTGCAGTGCCCCGTATAAGGTCCCTTCGGCAAAGGCCTGGATAATCGCGGACCTATTGTGATAGAATCCATCGGGAAGTCGTTGCATACTGGGTTCTTGCTCGTTTCTTCGACTGATTTCATCACCAAGCTCATCGAGGAGCATGACTACGTGATCAGAGTTTTGTATTTTGACTACCTGTGCCTTCATTTTGGAAAGCTCGCGGTGCTTTGCATTGGCAATTCTACCAAACATTTGATTTCCGCTCAAGACTTTGTGCTAAATTATTTTTATTGATTCAACCGTTACAGATCTCGATGCGAAACATAAACACCGGCATCGGATTTTGTGATGACCACTATTCGTATCTTCTTTGTACAAAGCAAACGAGAAGACAGCGCAGTCTTCAATTCGTGGGAGACAGGAAAGCACGACACAAGCTTTTTCTTGATTGGCACGAGAGAGTATTTCTGTTCGTGGGTTTTCAACAGCAGAAAAACATTGGCGTTGATACCGTACCGATACATGTGGTAGTCCATGGTTTCTTGCAAGTTCATGACCGTCATCATCTTCAAGCAGAAATCGAGAGCCAGATGCGGAGTTTTGTACACGGGGTCCGGTGAGCACTCGATACAGTGTCCATTGCGCCACGAATTTCTTTGGCATGCTTCGCTGCAGTACACGGCCGCCTTGCAGCCACCACAAATATGCTTCTGCGGAAAACAGCGCTTATCTTTGACAAGTAGACAATCCAAGCACTGCCTCACCCCTCGCACTTGTTCGTGTGCATCCTGAGGCTCAATTACTAGTTGCGGGTAGCTCAAACAATGGAATATGTTCACGGGGTCGTCAACGCCCAGAAACTGTGGCCGTAAGGATCCAAGAAAGTCGTCCTTGCTACATATGGAGTCAAATATTGCGGTAAAGTTTTCCCTGCAACTTTTATGTCTGTTGTTAGAATCAATTTTATTTTCAGTGCAAGAGTATTTCGACCAGATCGTGTTGACATCTGACATTTCCTTATATATAAACATGATACCAGGATATTTGAAACCCACAAAAGATGAAAACCAGACTCTGGATTTTGCTG